>AUXO011216904.1_pt1 | contig 11200 bp, 7 predicted proteins | sample 768731 | NCBI WGS metagenome assembly AUXO01 (sample SAMN02715735, study PRJNA202380) | gut metagenome | biome: sheep rumen | host: Ovis aries | place: New Zealand: Palmerston North | reverse complement strand
CCGCTTCCCATCGCACCTATCAGTTTACTTCCGCATTTCTCACACACACCGGTTTCACTTTTTTCAAATCCGCAGTAATGACACTTAAGTTTTCCGTATTTGTGTTTTGAAAGTGATACATCGCAGTGCGGGCATTTGATGACATTGCCGCATTCCCGGCATGATACGAAACCGGCCAGTCCTCTTCTGTTGAGAAAAAGCATCACCTGCTCTCCCTTTGCGAGTCTGTCTTCTATCGCCGATCTGAGTTTTTCGGAGAGCATACTGCGGTTTCCGGATTTTAGCTCCTCCCTGAGATCAACACAAGTAACAGTCGGAAGAGATGCCTCCTTGGCTCTTTTATCAAGCACATACAGTTTATAGACTCCTTCGCGTGCCAGCCTGTATGACTCAATAGAAGGAGTTGCGCTTCCGAGGACAACCGATGCCCCATGAAGTAAGGCAAGTTCCCCGGCAACTTCTCTTGCATGATATTTGGGCATCTGGTCACTCTTGTATGTATGCTCATGCTCCTCATCAATAACAATCAGTCCGATATCGGAAAACGGCGTAAAAAGCGCGGACCTTGGTCCGATCATAATGTCTATTTCACCTTTTTTCGCTCTTTCAAACTGGTCATAACGCTCGCCATCCGACAGTTTGGAATGAAGTGTGGATACACGGTCACCGAATCTCTGGTAAAACCTCATAACCGTCTGGTATGTAAGGGAAATCTCCGGTATAAGAACAATAACCTGCCTGTTTCGGGATACGACATGGTCTATCATCTGCATATAGACTTCTGTCTTGCCGCTGCCGGTAATACCATGGATCAGATAAGTATTTCTGACTCCCCTGTCATACTCTTCGATAAAATCATCCGCAATCCTTTTTTGCTGCTCGTTCAGCCTGATTGCCGGCCCTGCGGATGTCCCCTTTACCGTATTCCGGTACATCCTCTTTCTTACAACTTCCAGAATATGCTGCTCGCTAAGCGCTTTTACGGTAGCTGCCGAAACGTTAAGTTTTGACGTTACAAGCCTGTAATCTATCGTGTGAGCCTCTATCAGTTCGCGAAGAAGCCTCTCTCTTGCAACCATTTTTCTGGTAGCATAATACTCCAGCTTTTCTTTTGCCTCATCGTCGGATAACAGCAGTCTCACCGAGCGGCTCTCTTTGGCACGTATATTCTTCTTGACCGGAAGAACAGTGGAAAGCGCCCGGTTCATAGTGGATCCGTACCTGCTCTTCATCCAGTATGCAAGCCTGATCAGCTTTTGTTCTACAAGTGAATCGTCGTTTAATACGGAAATAATGCTCTTTGTTTTTGCAGGATCGTATTTTGCAATGTCGGATACCTCAAGCACAAATCCGGCGATTTCCCTGTTCCCTTTTCCAAACGGGATCAGAACACGGCTTCCTACAAAAACCCTGCCCACAAGATCACCGGTTATCCGGTACTGAAACGTGTGATCAAGATTTTCCACCGATATGTCAACAATTACTTCAGCATACATCTCTTTCATGTTTACAAAGAAAAAGCCTCTCCCGCCGGGGAGAAGCTTCTTTGGGTAATTAGTTATTAAGCTTCTTAAAATGATATTCGAGCATCTTAACGACCTCGTCGATGTTTGCCGTATCAGGCACTATTACCGCAGTCCCTGATTTGACATCCCATCTGAATACAAGATTATAAGGATCGTTCTGAATAATATACTGAATATCTTCTCCATCCATCTGGATAATCCTGCCGTCAAGGTCTCCCTCAATGCTCTTCATAAGCATTATAAATCCGTCAAGTTCATCACGATAATCGTGTTTGATAAAAATCCAATTATCCTCGATCGATGTGATCTCATACCCCATCATAAGCAACCGGCCCTGTTAAGCTTTACTCTCTTCGATGGTTCCGAACAGATCTCTGTACCATGAAAGTGCATCAACATAAGCATCATATACAGGTGCTTCTTTGACATTGTACAGGATCATCTGTCTCGAAATCTCCGCCCATGAAGCCGTCTCGTAGCACTCCATAAAATCAAATACCTTGGCCATATCACCTTTCTTATCAACAAGAGCATCCGTAATCTCTTTGGAAACATTGACCATCTTGAGTGCTTCCTTCATCGGCTTATCCAGTATAATATCAAGTACCGAGAACAATCCCATAAGGAACAGTTCGGAGGACAATGAAGCCATCTCAAATGTAGGCGCGAGATTCTCGGCAAACTTCGCGCGAAGAAGGGAAAGTCTGGTGATCTCATTAGGCTTATCTGCACACAGTTCATGTGAAACAACCGCATTTATCCACTTTTTGAGTTCTTTCTGACCAAGCATTGCAGCTGCATGTCTGATCGATGTGATCTCTGAATTGATCGCCATATGGTTGACCATCCGGAGAAGTTCAATAACAAGAGCCGTATCCCTTCCGATGATGTCCGCGGCTTTTGTGAGTTCAAAGTCGGGATTGTTGACCATCTTCAACAGTTCGATATAGTTGACCTTAAGAGGTGCAACTTTCGTACTTCCCTTTGTAACCGGAAGTCTGTAGAAGTCTCCTTCATAGAGCGAATATGCCTGGCCTTTGGAAAGCTCTTCAAAATCCTCAAGAGAATCCACATTTACAGCAATAAGCTCTATCCCCGGATATACTTTTGTGAAGAAGTTCTTAGCTGCGGCCATATTAAGCTTTTTGTAATCAAGCATAATATAATCGAGAAGTTTTAATACCGGTGCGTACTCTTCAAACTGCTCAATGGCCAGTTTTCTGATACACAGCTTATAGCCCATGAACTTGAGCTGCTGAAGTCTCTTAATATACATCGTCTCAGCCGGCACACTGTGATCGAACAGAAGCACAACTTTCTCATGAGGCATCGAGCACATATCCTCGATCGGAGAAAACATTGAGATCTTGGACAGTTCCACAAACACTTCCTGATTGTCGGCAAGTGTCCCGGCTCCCAGACTCTCTACAACCTCAAGTCCCAATATGGCTCCGGCCCCGTCAAGTGATCCGGTACCGAGCATACTCGGATTAAGCAGATAGTTCTGTTTCTGTGCAAACAAAGAATAAGCACGCACAGCTGTATTTTCATCAAATAAAGGAATTAATGTTGCAAGCATTTCTCGCCCTCCTTTTTACACTATAATAATAGCAGAATTTGCACAAATTTCAAACCTTTAATGATTTATGCCGTTTTCTCTTTCAAAAATCTGATATACGCGGATTTGGTAAGCGGTCTTGAATAATAGAATCCCTGTATCTCATCGACACCCATCCGGACAAAAGAGTCAACCATCTCTTCTGTTTCCACACCTTCGACGAGTACTTTCAGATCCATGTTTTTAAGCATTTCTATCAGATTCTTGATTATTATATGGTGACCGCCGTTCTCTTCCATGATAACGAATGCCCTGTCAAGTTTTACTATATTAAGCGGCAGCTGGGTTATTCTCATAAGGTTTGAATAACCGGTCCCGAAATCGTCCAAAGATATGGTAAATCCTCTATTCGTCAGCTTTTCTATATTAGTACTGAGTTTAGACTGAGAATACCCGCTTGCCGTCTCCGTTATCTCCAGATTGATCTTTGAAGGATCCACCTTGTATTTAGTCACAAGCCCTATCACTTCATCGGCAAGATCGCTTCTTAAGCACTGCATTACCGACAGGTTTATTTCAATGTAATCAACACCGAGGTCCGCAAAATCATCGGATGCTATAAACTTAACAACTTCTTCAAGGACAAAGCTTCCTATCGCGTGTATTGCTCCGCTTTTTTCGGCAAGAGGAATGAACAGCTGGGGTGAAATATAACCGTACTTCGGATCACGCAGACGAACCAGTGCTTCGGCGGAACTGAACTTTCCCGTCCGTGTATCGTATATGGGCTGATAGAAGACGGAAAAATAATGATTGGCAAGAGCTCTGTCTATTATCGTTGACATTTCTTTCTTCATGGTAAACTCTTTTGTTCCGGTAATACTGGAGGCGGAAACAACCTTACCGTCCGACTCCGCGATATCAAGATCCGCAATAAGCATAAACAGGGCATTTACGTCGGAAATGTCATCGGGACACCTGACAAGGCACGTATTGATATCAAGTTCGAAATCGGATATCTCCATCCTGATATTCTGCCTTATTGAATTCGATATTTCTTCAGCTATTTCATGTGCATAAGTAAAATTCTTTTTGGACAGTTCAATCGCAAACTTTCCGTCACCATTGTAGTAGCACATAAACTGGGCATGGTATTTTTTCATGATACGGAGTATTTCCGACGATACAGGTGCCATCATTGCCAGCATTGAATCATATCCGGCCATACGCAGAGCATGCTTAAAATTGATAATGTTGATCAGGATCAGTTCCATCTGCTTGCCTGTTTTAAAGTTGGTATACATATCTTCCGCAAAGACCTTGTATGTATGCATTCCGGTCACAATATCTATGGAATCCTCCACTCTGCGGTTAATAAGAACAAGCATAAGAATACATATCGCAACACTGAAGCAGACAACATGATGTCCGGAACTGACACTTCCTAATATCAGACCTATCATAACGATGATAAGAGGAACAAGAAGAACATAATATCTTTTGCGATCAACCGGGTATACATTTTTCTTAAGAAACACCTGCGAAATCACGCCATACAGCATAAACACAAAAAATACCAGGTAATATCCCCAATGCCTGATAAGATTTCTTTCCGGTCCTATCTCAAATGCTACCGGTACATACCAGTTTAATACAAGCACTATAATATTGACCGCCATCGGGATAGCACATAATACTACCTCTATTTTGAATCTTGTCAGCTTATGCCATGTATCCGTAGTTGCAACAATATACATCAGATACAGCACGGGTATTGAAGATATCAGCAGGAGGTAAACAAAATTAACAGCAAAAAAACTTACATCCGATACCTCTTTGATCAGAGCAAACCTTACTCTGGTCGCATCGAAAGCGGATGCGGCCAATGTGATCAGAACTATTAACGCCATTATCCTCACTCTGTGCGTGCCATGCACACTTGTTCGGAAATAATAGACGACAATTATTACCAGAAGTATAAATGCACAATAATCATATGCAGCTATATCAGAACCCATAATACTCCTTATCTCATCAGAATGAATCTGATAAGTTCTTTTTTCTCAAGCGGTCTGCAATACTGGTATCCCTGAAGATAATTGCAGTTCAGTTCAGTAAGGCGCTTCTCCATCTCCTCACTCTCAACACCTACAGCAACCGTATCAATGCCCAAATCTTCTATCATCCTAAGGCTTCCTTCAAACACTACGGATCTGTCCGACCGAAGACCTTCCTTAACAAAGCCTCTCTCGAGTTTTATTCCCGAAAGCGGCATTTGCGCTATCCGTTCCACTTCGAATATTCCCGCGCCGAAATCATCCATAAAGATAACGAATCCGACCTGTGCTAAAGCCTCAACATTGTCTTTCATTTTATTAAATGATTCCTGGCTGTCTACATCGGTGATGTTAAAACAGATGTTTTTGGGCTGTACATGATAATTACGCAGAGTCGATAACAGTACGGCCAAAAGATCACTCCACATACACTGGGCAGGAGAAAGGTTGATCTCTATGTATTCAAATCCAAGAAGCAAGAACTCCGACATGGAAATGAACTTGCACACTTCCTCAATTACAAAGGCTGTTATAGCATGGATAGAGTTCGACTTTTCAGCCTCGCTGATCAGAATATCCGGCCGGATCTGACCAAATTCCGGATCATTTAAGCGAAGAAATGCTTCCGCCCTTACAAACCGGTTATCCTTTGCGGAATAGACCGGCTGATAATGTAATGTAAACAAATGCTCCTCAAACGCCCTGTCAATTACCCTGTTGATATCACGCCTGAGTTCAAACCGTTTCTTGTCAAAAAGTTTTTCAGCGTATCTGAGTTCCCCGCTGTATGCTTCCGACTCGAGTCTTTCGTCAAACGCAAGAAGAAAGCTTGGATTTTCTATGTCTTTAGGACATGCGATAAAGCAAACGTTATTCATGACCTTAACCGACATCTCCCCGATCTCAACCTCGCTGGCAAGAACAGCATTGATCTCCTGTGCTATCTTCAGGTGTTTATCTTCATATCTTTCATCACAGATTACAGCGAATCTCCCTCCGCCAAGGTAATACAGATCCGCATCCACTCTGTTTTCTTTGGCCCATTTTTCAAGTCTTTTGGCAGTATCGACTATTATGTTCTGGACAGAGAAAAAGCCGAACATCTCTATAAGAGTATTGTAATTTGTCATCACCGACATGGTAACGCCTATCGGAGCCGCCAGTGCATAATACTTATTGATGTCATTCACAAAAGCATTCATCGAAAACAATCCCGTAGTCCCGTGCATTCTCTCTTCCGGCGACTGAATTCCGAATACCATCAGCAAAAAAGATGCGGCCGTAAAATACATCTGGACATAATGATCGGGATTAAGAGCCTGTATTATACTCGCAAATATCATCATTCCAAATACCATGAAAACACTGAACATTTTGCGGAAAGTAAACTGTTTTCTGTATCTTATGATCTGGGTATAACTTACAACCACATACATATATGCAATTGCATAAAGTACATAAAATACCGGGCCCCTCTGATAAACCCCGTTATCATCAATATAATAGACTATCCTGGTAAATGGGTTGATAACAACAACGAGCGCTGTAATGATTATGATCGGAACATTGTATATGGCAGCAAGTACCCTGTTTTCATTTACCCTGTACCATATTCCGATCATCGCAAACAGATACCCGCAGAAAATCACGGAAGTATACGTTGTGCCTAAAAGCGTCAGAGCATTTGTTACATACTTCCAAACAGTATATCCCGGTCCCATATTCTCGAGTATATGGCCGGCAAGATCCGCCGCAGTCGATATTACAATGTCCGCAATAAGTACAAGAGCCCACCTGTTAACGCGGCCTCTTGTCATTTTGCGAATAATAAGAGATATGATTATAAGCGCCTCTACTATCAGGGCGCAATAATCAAAATAGACATAACTATTCAACTTTCAGACTTTCCCTGCTAATCTCAAGTATTTTGTCTTTCATTTCAGTCTCTATACGTCCGAGCTCAGCTTCGGCAGCCTGTCTCTTTGCTCTTCCGTCAGCCTGTATCTGCATAACTTCGTCGAACGTTTCGATAAGCATCTGATTGGTTGCTGTAAGAGTTTCTATATCAACTATGCCCCTCTCGCTCTCCCTTGCGGATTCTATAGATGCGGTCTTGAGGGCTTCGGCATTCTTCTTGAGAAGCTCATTTGTCATGTCCGTAACTTCCCTCTGTGCCTTTGCTGCATCCTGAGAATGCTCAAGTCCGATCGCAATTACCATCTGACTCTTCCATAGAGGTATCGTATTAACAAGTGTTGACTGTATCTTCTCGGCCATGATCGTATCATTGCTCTGAATCAGCCTTATTTGCGGAGCCATCTGCATGGATATGTTTCGCGTAAGCTCGAGATCATATATCTTCTTCTCGAATCTTTCCACCATAGATGCATAATCCCTTGCCTCCTGGGAATCTTCCTGAAGACCGGATTCCTCAGCCTTTGCAAGAAGTCTGGGAAGCTCGGATGACTTTGCCTCATCGAGTTTTTTCTTGCCGGCAATGATATACAGGCTCAACTGTTTGAAATAATCAAGGTTTTCGTCATACATCTTATCAAGCATGGCTACGTCTTTAAGAAGCACCTGCTGATGTCCTTCCATTGCCTTGCATATCTTGTTGACATTTACTTCGGCTTTATCATATTTTGCCTTAAGTGAGGCTAACTGATTGCCTCCCCTCTTGAACAGGCCCAAGAATCCTCCCTTCTCTTCTTCAACGGAAAATCCCTTAAGTTCGGTAACTACTCCGGTAAGCATCGATCCGATCTCACCCATGTCCTTTGTCTTGACACTGGCAAGAGCACCCTCGGAAAAATCAGCCACATTCTTCTGTGCGGCTGCTCCGTACTGCAATACAAGCTGCGAGTCCTTTAAATCGATCTGTGACATATACTTCTCAACCTGAGCGATATCCTCAGGTGACAGATCCGCTTCCTTAGTCTCGACAATCTCAGCCTTTGGTGCGGACATTATGAGATCATCCACCCTGCTGTCTGCTGCCTGTACATCAATTACTTCACTCATCGTATATCTCCTTTCACTTGTTAGAGTATGCATCGCCTTCCGAGAGCCCCTTTTGAGCAAGAACTGTCTTAAGCACCTGTGCATCCGTTGTTACATCAAGCACCGAATCCTTGAAGAGTTTGTTCAAAAGCTTACTCATGGCGGAATTAATTGTGTCTATGGTATTCTCAATATCCTGTTTTGCGGATACGATTTCCTTGCCGGGTTCGCTTACACTGTCGTATTCCCTGTATGCTTCGACAAGCTTTGCCGCGGTAGGGAGATAATAATCCATCAGTTCCCCTATCCTTGACATCTGCTCCGGGTGTTCTCTTACCCTGTCAAATATCTCTCGAAGCAATCCCTCAAATCTGTCCAGCTTAGCAGATATCTCGATACCCGGAATGTCATTGTTTAACGCATGAAAACGTGATATGTACTCGTTTCCTTCTTTGATCATGCGAGAAAGAGTTGCGGAATCTTCGGCAGATAACGTCGGGAATTGCTGCTCATCTTCATATCTCCCCGTCGTATCTATAACTCCGTCTTTGGTTCCTGACATTTCCAACTCAAGATAATGATTGAATACCTCATCAGTTAATATAAACGTCCGGCAGTTTATGTCAAGATGACCCTGCGGAAAATACCCGAGCTTAAGGAGTTTTCGAAGTTCCCTCACAACCTGCTTTTCACTTTTTCCGGTAGAAAGCGAAAGTGTCTTAACCTCGATATACTGCCTCTTGCCTATTATCTGAACATATCGTTCGGCAAGGCGCGACATACGATCCGCTCTTATTCCCCCGCCCAGCATATAGCCAAATGCGCCGGCAAACAGTAGTGGCGCAGCAAAAGAAAAACTTGCTATACCGGATGTGATGATTCCCGTCAGTGCCATTATCGATGTAACTCCGACTCCGATTCCACCGACAATGCACTTTACCGTTGATACACCTGCTCCTGCATCCTTGTACGGGAATGCAAGTTCTGCCCTTTGAGGAGCCCTTTTCGCGGCACTTCTTGCCCGCCGTGCTTTTTCTCTCTCTTTTCGCTCACGCTCCATCCGGGCTCTGACCCGGGCTCTTTCCTCATGAAGCTCTCTTTGTGCTCTTGCAGTCTCGGTATTGCCCGAAAAATCTTCCTTTCTCTGTGACAGAGGAACCGCGGCGGTAGCTCCTTCCATCGCACTGTTCATACGGTCTCCCACTCCGTCAAGAAAGTTATCGACACTCTTTACTATAACGTCATTTAAATATGACCAGTCGTTATTTTCCATTCCTTCGGTAAATGCTCTTTCGAACTCTTTACCTATCTTTTTCTTATCAGACATCTTTAATTATTCCTTCCGGCCATGCGTAAGGACAGGCTTTAAATCATCGCATTCGTCCGCCGGAATAACATCCCCTTCCTCAAATACAATCCTTATATCTTTCGTACCGCTGTTATAAGCAACAAGCTTTCCTGTTTCACCGTCGCCTTCATCAACCGTAACGGTATAAAAAACATCGAATGTCCCATCGGCTTTTGCGATGAACCCATCATATTCGGCCTCATTTACAGAGCCCTGCTGCAACTTCTTTTCCGTTAATGACCTGATGACGTCCGAAAGCTCTCCACTCGTCATTTCACAAGTCTTCAATGCATCATTAATATCCATCGCTCTGCGTTTGGACTTATCATAATTATAACAGAATATGTCCGGATCAATTCCGTCGTTCGGATATGAGGCCACTGTAGCGGCAATCTGCACATATCTGTCCGTTGTAACAGGATATGAACAAATTCTGTGCCATTTACCTTCTTCCTCCGGTTGATTGGCATACTCGAGTATCTCATGTGAAATACGTGAATTAAGCTCATCCATTCCCGGAACATGTTCCTGGAATGAATTAAAATACAAAACCTCATCTACCTGGTTATATCTCGGATCATCCCTGTCATATGAGTCGTACCCGTATATCTGCATAACCGTAACCAGAAACGGTGTTCCGCTCATTTTGTCGCTTGTCAGTCCGTCTGCGGGTCTGGCACCGGTAATCTCATACGGGAAAAGTGCTGAAGAAGTTGTATCTCTTGTATTTGTCCTCATCGTATATATAAAACTAACGACTTCATCGCCCGACTCGGAATCAATAAGCGCCACTTCCGTTTCCATCGAGCCGTCGGAATACATTGTCGCACGCCTTAACTGTGGTTCCGTTAATCCCCGGTCACCTTCACTGAACCTGTATTTAAGACCGTTGCTTATCTCTATGTGCGGGACTCCTTCCGCCGATTCCATGGCCGTCTCCGGCAGCTGCGGCATCTGTCTCAGTTTTCCGAACATAGCATACATTACATCATTTATGATTGCCGGGTCTGCATCAATCACACCCCCGACTCTCGTAAATCCCATATCTTTATCGGTACTTTCGGCAACATATAAATGAATGCAGTGCCACACAAATTCACTGTCTTCGGATGTATATGCCTTCTGTAACTCAACACATGTCATATTGATCGCATCACATAACCCGACCATCCTCCGTACCTCCGGATTAGGTCTATCAACATCAAGGTTTATTGATGTTTTCATTGAACCTCCGACGGTAACGGCTTCTTCCGGCTCTTCCTCGGATTCTTCCGTCTCATCATCTCCGGCGTTTGCGGAATTTATAAGAATATCCCCATCCTCCATAAGATCTACTTTACCAAAGCTGCTCTTTTGGGCCTCTTCCTCCTGGCATGCACACAAAAGCACTGACACTGAAAGCATACTCACAAGAATCAGTTTTGACGCTATTTTACAATTTCCCATCTTCATAGCACCTTCTCAAGTCTGGCTGAAAATTCTATTTCCGGAACAGGTCTTGAATATAAAAAGCCCTGAATAATATTACAGCCCATGCCGGTAAGCATGTCAGCCTGTTCCTTGGTCTCAACTCCCTCGGCGATAATGTCAAAGCCAAGAGTTCTTGTCATATTTACAACTGCGGATATTATGACCGTGCCACGATCCATATTGGTCTGTCCCCGCAAAAATCCCATATCAAGCTTTACTATATCAATAGGAGCGTCTTTTA
>AUXO012504220.1_pt1 | contig 11202 bp, 9 predicted proteins | sample 768731 | NCBI WGS metagenome assembly AUXO01 (sample SAMN02715735, study PRJNA202380) | gut metagenome | biome: sheep rumen | host: Ovis aries | place: New Zealand: Palmerston North | reverse complement strand
ATATGCTCAGAGTAATATGAGTGATGTTTTTGAACAGGTAAAACATGATCTGGATGAAGGTAAAAAGGTCGTTTTTTCCGGAACATCATGTCAGGTCGCAGGTCTAAACAGGTTTTTAGGACGAGAATATACCGGACTGCTGAGTGTGGATATAGTATGCCATGGGGTGCCCAGTCCTATGGTTTGGGAGGATTTTTTGAAATGGAGCCAAAAGAAGCACAAAAGAGAAATAGTTAAGGCAGACTTTAGGAACAAAACGGATTTCGGATGGAAGGCACACAGAGAGACAATTTGGTTAGATAACGGAAAGAAAGTCGATTCAAATTATTTTTCAAAGCTGTTTTATACAAACTGTATTTTAAGGCCTTCTTGTTATAAGTGCCCATATAAAGATATCATTCATCCGGGCAATATCACTTTGGCTGACTTTTGGGGGATAGAAGAGATTTCGCCCGAATATGATGACAATATGGGAGTGAGTCTCGTATTGATCAATGATGATAAGGGAAAGAACTGGTTTGAAAACATCAAATCTCAATTAGATGTGATAAGTGTGGTACCGGAGGATTGTGTTCGGCAGGAACCGCTAAAGAAACCATATGAGTGCCCGGGAAACAGGGAAGACTTCTGGAAAGAATACGAGAGGTCGGGTTTTGACAAGATTGTAAGAAAATACGGGGGATATGGGTTTGTTGCCACAGTCAAAAGGCACATTATAAGAGTGATTACCCAGTGTAAAGTCTTATTGCGTAAAAAGATTCGGAGATAGATGATGAAACTGAAAACCAGATATTGGTATATATTTGTTATCATAATTGCATTTCAGCTGGTTACTTGTCTTTATTGGGCTGGGCAAAAAACAAATTATTTCGTTGATGAGTTTTTCTCTATGGGATACGCAAGAAATTTTTATACTTTGGAAGATAGTCCCAGATATATATATAACAGTCCGGAGTTTGCGTATAATGAGTGGATAGAGAATTCTGATTTCCAAAAATACCTTCTGTTATCGGATGATGAAAAGTTTTACAGTTTTTCTCCGTTAAGAGTTATAAAAAAGCTATTGACCGGAAGACCTTATTTTGGTTTGCTTAATGTATTTGGATCTGTTTTTGTAACTGAATATATAACATCGTTTCCCGCTCTTATATTAAATATTTTATGTTTAGTAGTATCCGATATATCATTGTTCTCATTAATGAGAAAAGCAGGATACGATGAGATAATTGCACTGCTTTCGGTAGCTATGTTTGGTTCGTCCTGTTACATAATAAGTGCAGCTGAGTACATAAGGTTCTATATGATGGTCATAATGCTACATATCATACTTTTGAACCTCATGCACAGATTATGGAATGCCCAGTCATGGAAAGAGATAATATTATGTGATTTTGCTGCTGTGATTACCCTATACTTTTCTTATAGGAATTCAGAACTAACTCTTATATTCTTTGGGGCATTTGTATTATGTTTTATCATATCTTTGGTAATAACAAAAAGGTGGAAGCAACTGATTTCGCTAGCTGTCATTTGCTCTATTGGTATAGTATATATAGCTTTGGCAACAGATTATATTGGAATACTTTTGCATCCGGAGAATTATGATCCAAGGTATAGTGTGGCAGTTACTGCAAGTATTAAGCTGTCAAATACTCCTTTTGAAAATATATTTATCATTTTTTCATACTATTTATCGTGGGTAAAAACACTGCTCGCCACATATTATTTCAGTGATTATTGGATAATAATCCTTTTTATTGGTGCCGTCACGCTATATTTGGTTTTCAGCAATCTGAAGGCAGTGAAGACAGGTGTAAAGATTCGGGATCATGCAAAGAACTCAGGGACCAAGGACATTAAGGCCATGAGGATTGCAACAATATTCAGATCAAATGAATTTTTATTCATGTTGATCCTTTTTGGGGCTGGTCTTATTTATTCGTTTATTTGCTCTATATGTGGATACAGAGGTGTTTGGAGATACTTTTGTTTTGGATTTGTCTCCTTGACGATCATAATATGGTATGTTGCTGACCGCCTGCTGAAAAGGGTTAAGAATGAAAAGAGAAAGCGAGTCCTCATTATTATTATATCTGTATTTATCGGCGTGAATGCTCTATTGCCCTTTAAAACCAGAAATATAGAATATATGTTTGAAAATGAAAGAGAGTTTGTCAATAGTGTAAAAAACAGTCAAGAATCCAAAGTTGTTATGATTCTTAATGGATTGGATGAGAGCAAAACACTAGCAGGTCATGAGTTCTATGATGGAGTTGCCATGTTTCCACCTGACACGAAGATGCTTATCTTGGATTTTGATCATTATGAAGATTATCAGGAAGAGTTCCCGAAGGATTTTATACTTTGGTGTGACTTGGACACGGATATTACCGATGTGATGAGCGATTTAATGAATAGAGGATATGATTTAAAAGATCTGGGTTATGATCGATGTTCCAAGGCATATTTGTGCCAAATTAAATAGTAACATTCCAGATATTATTGTTGTAATATATGAAGAAATCTCTATAATGAATGTGTTAAACCACGATATAAAAAAGAAAGGAAAGATGGGGTATTTCAATGCAAATACACCTTACAAGGAATAAAATGAGAATTGCGGTAGCAGGAACAGGTTATGTCGGATTATCGTTAGCAGTGTTACTTTCACAGTATAATGAAGTGACAGCAGTGGATATAGTTCCGGAAAAAGTTGAGAAGTTGAATGAATGGAAATCCCCTATCCAAGATGAATATATAGAAAGATATCTTTCAGAGCATCGAGAGAGAAATCTGAATCTTCGGGCCACAACAGATGGGGCTTCAGCGTATAAGACTGCCGATTTTGTAATAATCGCAGCTCCGACAAACTACGATTCACAGCGGAATTTCTTTGATTGTTCGGCTGTTGAATCAGTGATAGAGTTGGTTATAAAATGCAATCCTGAAGCAGTGATGATAATTAAGTCAACTATACCTGTCGGATATACAAAAAAGATAAGAGAAAAATACAAGACGGATAAGATCCTTTTTTCTCCAGAGTTTTTGCGAGAATCAAAGGCTCTTTACGACAATCTATATCCTTCCCGTATTATAGTTGGCCATAATGGAGAAGAGGAGAGTGCAAGGATATTCGCAGGCTTATTATCGGAAGCGGCGGAAAAAGACAATATAGAGGTTCTTTTTATGGGAACTACTGAAGCTGAAGCTGTGAAATTGTTTGCTAATACTTATCTTGCTCTAAGAGTAAGTTATTTTAATGAACTTGATACATATGCGGAATTGAAGGGTTTAGATACAAAATCCATCATAGAAGGGGTTTGTTTGGATCCTCGTATAGGAACACAGTATAATAATCCCTCGTTTGGGTATGGTGGATACTGCCTTCCCAAAGACACAAAACAGCTCCTTGCAAATTTCCAGGATGTACCAGAGGATCTTATCAGGGCAATCGTGGAAAGCAACAGAACTAGAAAAGATCATATTGCAAATCGAGTCCTTGAAAAAGCCGGCTATTATACTGAAAGCAGTATGTGGAACGCCACAAAGGAAAGACCCATTACTGTTGGTGTATACAGGCTTACCATGAAGGCTAATAGTGATAATTTTAGGCAAAGTTCTATTCAGGGTGTAATGAAGAGAATAAAGGCAAAAGGTGCCACAGTAATAATCTATGAACCAACATTGGAAGATGGAACAACTTTTTTTGGAAGCTTGATTGTAAACGATATAGATAAATTCAAAGCCGGGTCGGACACTATTATTGCGAACAGATATGACCCTATCCTTGATGATGTTGTTGATAAGGTTTATACTAGAGATTTATACAGAAGAGATTAATGTTTTATGACGATTTCTGTTTTATATTTGAATACTAACTATATGAATTGTTCAAGGCGATCCTTTAATAGATTAAGAACAATAAATGTGATAATGGATTTAGAATTCACCTGACTTTTTTTGATTTCAATTTACATAGTCTGTGCCTGATCATCAGAAGACATAGGTAATAATCAATCATTTTTTATCAAAAAGTAAATCGGGGATAAAGGTTACATCAGAATATAGTAATATCTGTGGATATGAGATGATGGTAACGCTAGTTGATTTGGAAAGATGAAAAAAATTCATATATTATAGCAATAATCTTTATTTTGTATAAGTTTACACATAAAAGAAACTAGTAATTCATTTCATATTATACTATTTAGTTTTGTGAATATATGTAACAAAATAACCATTTTACAAATCCGGATTTTATGGAGAGTTTGTAAAAAATACGAAAAAGAATAGAGAGAAGAAAATATGGAAGTATCAATAGTGGTTCCCGTTTATAACGAAGAGGGAAATGTAAAAAGATTACATGAGGAAATTAAAGATGTTTGTGAAAACAATGGTTATTTGTATGAAATTATTTTTGTAGATGATGGATCTTCAGACGCGACGTTTAGCATATGTAGTGAATTGGTTCCTATTAAATTAATACGAATGCGGCGTAATTTTGGCCAAACTGCAGCAATGGATGCGGGTATAAAGGCTGCCAAATATAAATATATAGTAACTATGGATGGTGATGGTCAAAATGATCCTTCCGACATACCAAGTCTTATTGATTATTTAGAGACTAATGATCTGGACGTTGTTTCGGGATGGAGGAAAAACCGAAAAGACACATTTATGAAGAGATTTACTAGTAGGGGAGCTAATATTCTCAGACATATTATTGTACACGATGGTATTCACGACAGCGGTTGTTCGCTTAAAGTTTATAGAAAAGAATGTTTTAATGGAATTAATTTGTATGGAGAACAACATCGTTTTATTCCAGCCTTACTTAAGATTAAAGGATTTAAAATTGGAGAGATAGTTGTAAATCACAGAGCAAGAGTTTCTGGAAAGACAAAATATAACTGGAAAAGAACGGTAAAGGGATTTGTCGATATGATATCTATTTGGTTTTGGAACAAGTTTGCTTCAAGACCATTACATCTTCTGGGGGGGGCAGGGCTTGTCTTTATCGCATTGGGAGTGGGATGCGCTATATGGTCTCTCGTGTTATTTATACTAGGCCGAAAGATGTCAAATAATGTTTTTCCTCCATTGTTTACTGTATTCTTTACAATTATTGGAGCATTGCTTTTTGTTTTCGGCCTTATGAGTGAAATTATGATGAAGACTTATTATGAATGCGGAGGAAATAGGCCCTATAGTATTAAAGAAGTTACAGAAAATAGGGATGAGGATAATAATAAATGAAGATTCTTGTTTTGAATTATGAATTTCCCCCTCTCGGGGGAGGTGCCGCACCAGTATCCAAAGAGTTGGCGATAAGAATGGCTAAAAAAGGGCATCATGTCGACGTAATAACGATGAAGTATCGTAATCTTCCCTTATATGAAATTATAGAGGGGGCAAATATTTATCGAGTGAAATGCATTAGGAACAAAATGTCGTCTTGTCAACCTTGGGAGCAACTGAGTTATATTATTAGCGCAAAGAAAAAAGTTAAAGAGTTAATGAAACTGCAACAATATGATATTTGTCACACACATTTTATTTTTCCTACAGGTTTTCTTGCGAGATGGGTAAAGAGAAAATTCGGATTAAGGTATGTGATTACTTCACATGGCTCAGATGTTGAAAACTATAACTCCAAGAAAAGTAATAAAATAATGCATGTTTTGCTGAGAAATCAATGGAAAAAAATTGTTTTAAATTCGGATGGTGTTATTGCTCCTTCAAAATATCTGACAAAGTTGATGGAAAAGCAACTGAAGGCGGATTATTCCATTATTCCCAATGGTATAGATATAAATAGATATTTGGATGATGGCAATGCAAAGAGACATAGAATACTATATGTGGGAAGACTACAGAAATCTAAAAATGTTCAGGCTATTATTGAGGCAGCATCTAGGATTGATTTAAAAGATTGGGTTATTGATATTGTGGGAGATGGACCATATAGACAGGAACTTCAAAATCTCGCAAGTAGCTACGGATTAAGTAATAGCGTCCTTTTTCATGGATGGATAGCCAATGGATCTGAGAATCATATTAAAATGTTGAGTGAAGCTTCACTGTTTATTTCAGAAAGTTACTTTGAGAGTTTTGGAGTTGCAGTTGTTGAGGCTATTGCATCCGGATGCTCAGTGCTATTGTCAGACATAGAAGCTCATAGAATGTTTGTCAAAGACAGTAATTGTTTTACAGATCCCAACGATATAGATTCATTAGCTGAGAAAATGCAACAATTCATTAGTGGAGAGAAAGCATTTAAGGCAAATAGAGAGTTAATAAAGCAGTATTCTTGGGATATAGTTACCGATGCCTATGAAGATTTCTATAAAAGAGTTGTAGGAAACAAGGTATGAGAAATTTCTTTAAAAATACTTTTTTCTCTCTTCTTGGAAAAATTATAGGAATGCTCTGTTTAGTAACCCTAGACGCGTTTATTGCCAGAAAATTAGACGTTGAAAAATATGCCGAATGGGTTTTTTTCTTTTCTGTTTTAACTATTGTTTTTTATATTGGATGGATGGGATTAAATGCATCCTCGAAAGTAAGGCTGGCAAAACTTGGTGAGACTGAACTGGGTCCCTATATTTGTGTATCGTTAGGATTGAGAGTTATTATTAGTTTTATTATCAGCATAGTTTTGATGATAATAATGGTTGTTTTATGTCCTAGACTTGGTTACCCTAACAAATATCCAGACTTGAAGTCTCTTTTTTTCTATTCTGGGGTATTAGTTTTTTTTAATTCAATTACCGAGTATTTCAAAGAAATATTAATGGGACTAGAGCATTTCAGAATTTTGTTTTTTTTGACAGTACTAGAATACTTGGGATATTTGTTATTTACTATTATTTTTTTGAACAGATTTCAATCGATTTTTAGCATTACAATTGCGTATAGCATTGCTGGCTTGATTGTTTTTGTTTTTGGAATACTGGTAATAGGTAGAAAATATAGATTTCATTTTTCGAAAAGATTACATTTTCGCGATTCTATAAGTTTTTCTAAAAGTATTATTAGCTATGCGATTCCTCTGATGCTGGTTGGCATAGGAGTAGTGGTTCTTATCGAGATTGATACATTTATGTTGGGTATTATGAGTACCAAAGAGGAGATAGCTTTTTATAATATTGCAAAGAGCCTAACTTCCAAAGCGGCGCATGTTAATTATTCTATTGCTGTTGGAGCTATGACATCATTTGCAGTAGTATCAAAAATAGATTATTCGAATAAAAAGAAAAGATTTAATTTTATTGGTTTATTTAATTTTATTATAACAATATGTTTATCCATTGCCATGTTAACTCTTTCACCGGTTTTTGTGAATCTGTTTTATGGAGATCGCTACTATAGTGCCTACAAAGTTATTAGATGTTTAGTGCCATATTATTTTTTATTTTCAGTTTCTACATTTTATTCGACTTTTCTTGATTTCAGAGGAAAAGCAAAGATAAGAAGTATAGCATATATATCTATTATTCTTATTGATGTTTTGTTGAACTATTGTCTGATTCCAAGATATGGAGCTATAGGAGCTTCTATAGCAACGAGTGTATCTCTCTTCCCATACACAATCATGACAATTATAGTAACTATAATAGAATGGAAGAGTATTAAGAAAAAAGGAGATAATGAAAATGGAATACCAGTGGAGAAATAGAATATATGATAATTATGTTACAAATGTTTTTCATGAAGCACATGAAATGAAAAAGGAAATGGAAATACAGTACAGGTATTTTAAGAAAAATTATTTGAAATATATTCCTGATGACCATGAAATTCGTATTCTAGAGCTGGGATGCGGTATGGGTCAATTTTTGAACTTTGTCATTAAATCAGGCTATACCAATTATGAAGGTATAGAATTATCCGCAGAAAATATTGAATTTATAAAGAACAATGTTGATAGTTCGGTACAAATTCATAAAATGGACATGTTTCAGTTTCTTAAGGAAAGTGAAGCGGAAATATATGATGTAGTCATATTTAATGATGTTATTGAACATTTAACAAAAAGTGAAATCTTTGAGGTATTAGATGGGATATGGAGAGTTTTAAAAAAGGGGGGAAGACTATTAGTTAAGACTCCTAATATGGCTAATCCATATGTTAATACAGCTGGAAGATATATAGTAATAGATCATGAGATTGGTTTCACCGAAACAAGTATGAGAGAAGTGTTACGCGCTTGCAATTATAGCAAGATTTCAATAGTAGGAACTGATATTTATGTAATAAACCCAATTCTTAATGTGGTCGCTAAATGCTTATCAAAAGTTGTGTCATTTAGATTATACATACTATCTGTATTATTTGGAAGGAGAACCTGCAAGATATTTGAAAAGGATATTCTTGCAATTGCAGAAAAATGAATATATGTGATGTGGCCAATTTAATAGCATTAATTTGTGGGACTATCCTTGTTTTTTTTCTTTTTAAAAAGTTGAATTTTGAAAGAAAAGCCCCTTTATATACGTTGCTCACAATACCATTTTTGTTTTTTAACACCTTTTTTTTATGTGATGCCTTGACCGCGGATGAACAATCCTATATACCTGCGTTCGGGGATATGGGTAACATTGAGCCAGGTTCGGTAATTTGGAATAAAGGATCACTTCAATACCGCGCAACTCAGATAGCGATAGGTTTTCCTTTGCGCGTTTTGAGAAAAATAATTAGAGGTATCGATGATAATACGGTCAATGTGGTTTATAAGGTGATCCATTGGCTGCTTTTCTTTTTAATTGCATTAGTGATTGTATATCTTTGGTCGAAATATATTACATCTATTTCTTCCGGCACATTGGTATACCGGTTGTTTGTCGAAACAATAGTTGTTGTCATGACTGGACTTCCAGTAGCATGCCTTATTCTTAAAGTTGCTAATTATGACGCTGGAAATATATATTTTGCAATTCTAGGAATAAGTCTTGTTATTGTTTCTGAAAAGAAAAACAATATTTGGATTGCAAGAATTGGAGTTTTCTCCGCAACGCTTGGATGCATAGAAAAGTGGACATCTCTAATATATTTATTGTTAGTTATTGCATTTACAGTGTTTTTAGAAATGAAAAGATCCACCAAAATGAAATTCTTATATTTCATAAAGGAATTGATAATAGGGCTATCAATCTCTGTTTTAATATGTTTTTCCAGTTTGTTTCTTATACGAGTTATACAAGGAAAAGGGTTTATTGATTTTACACCAGGGATTGCATTATTCCCATTAACATTTATGATTAGTGTATTTTTAGGAAAAGGTGTGTACGATGCTGGTCATCTGGATATTTATCAGAATGGCTTAATTATGTACCTCCTTGTTTTCATTCTTCTCATCTGTTTTACAAGTATTTGCACTTTTTTTGTTTCAATGCTTGAAAAAAAGATGGCTAATAGCGAGACTGGAGTAGTTAGACCTGTTATCGGTCTTTTTGGTGTTGTATTTGTCTTAACAGGCATCCTAGGCGCATTTTTCCTGCATAGGTTTTCATATCCATTTGTCCCTTTCCCAGAAGGGATATATGAGCCAAGACCTTCTGGTAATCATATATCATATTTTTATGGAGCAAAAACCATATTTGGCCATTATTTGGCAGACTTTTCCTTTACTAACGCCGTAGCAGTAGTTAGTCTTCCGTCAGTAATTATGCTTGCGATTTTAGGGGTGGGAGGGGTAACTCTTTTTAAAAATAAGGTTTCAAATGGAATAAGGGATTACGTGTGGGGTATATCATTCATACTATTCCCTATTTTTACTATTGCAGGTCAGAGTGCGTGTGCCAGATACTTTGGTGTATCAATTATGATTATCTGTTTATGCACTGTAAATGAATTATTTTTTATACTAGAAAAGAGAGAATGTAAAGAAATAATTGTCAAAATTTCCTGCGCCATAGCTTTTGTTTTTTGTATAATGGAACTTTCTATAAATTTACCATTGTATAATGTTTTTTCTCCGGTATGGCTTATCAGAAGTGATAGTTTTAGAAATGAGGTAAGAACAGGAGAATGGGATGCAGGAGAGGCTATGACTTGGGGAGAGGATTTAGCTATTGCCGGGAAGTGGATCGAAAGATATGCTAAAAAGAATGGGATAGACATTAATAATACAGTAATTCTTTCAAATTATGGAATAAATTGGTATTCGAATCCGGGCTTCAAAATAATACCTTACGATAGTACTTATTTTTCAACTGAAAACGATTGGGAATATGATAGGCTTTTTTTTGTGTTTACAAAATTTAAGCTATTTAGGAAGCCTACACCTGAATATATAATAGAAGTTGAGCCATTAAAACGAATCAAAATCAAGGGCGAAACTATTGTTTGGATATATACCGCAGAACAATTAAAAGAGTATATTATTAACGAAAAAATGTAAAAGGGGATCACATGAAAAAGTATTTCGAATATGAATTCAATGAAGAAATAAAAAACAAGCTTCTGGATTATTATAATAATCAAGGATTAAAAGATTTCGATGATGGAGACATGAAAATAAAACTTAAGCTTGATAGATTGAAAAAATATATTCATTTTAAACCAGACGATGTAATATGTGATGTGGGATGTGCAGATGCAGTTTTGTTAAGATACTTAGAGGGAAAGTATAAACAAGCGGTTGGGTTAGATATATCCGAGGAAGTTATAAAAAAAGACAGAGAGATTAATTTGAAGAATACACAGTTTTATGTTTATGACGGTGTGAATATAAAAACAGAAATAGAATTTGATAAGATATTTTTAATGGACGTATTAGAACATGCATTTGAACCCGATCAGTTGATTAACTCAATATATAATAGTTTAAAGAGAGGAGGATGCTTAATAATGCAGGTTCCTTCTACGGGGTGGTTGTCAGAATTGATATTTGGCAAGTACCATTATGGTCATTTGCGATACTATGATGAAGATTACTTAAGAAACTATTTAAAAAATGTAGGTTTTGAAGTGTTACATGTTGAAACGTTTAATTCTGTTCCATGGTCACAGAAATTTATTCACTTTCCTCGTTTGTTTAGAGTGATGAATAAACTATGTTCGTTGATTCCGCATGTTCTGTATCCCTATTATGGGTCAGTGGCGGCCGTTGCTGTTAAAGCTGAGAATAGTTTTATGGATTGAAAAACATGAAGAAAAGAGTTGAATTAACAGGTAAATCAATTTTAGTTACCGGGTCAC
>AUXO013675418.1_pt1 | contig 11203 bp, 12 predicted proteins | sample 768731 | NCBI WGS metagenome assembly AUXO01 (sample SAMN02715735, study PRJNA202380) | gut metagenome | biome: sheep rumen | host: Ovis aries | place: New Zealand: Palmerston North | reverse complement strand
ACCACAAACTATGATCCTGAAACAAGTGCAGGTGTGGAAATGCTTTATACCAAGCAGGGTAAGGTTCTTCATCCGAATGGTGTATCACTTGCAGTTGATCAGATTGCAAATGAAAGTCCTACTTTTGCAGAACTTGGTACTTCTGCTAACTACACCCTGAAGTTCAATGCCAAGAATGTTAAGATGGGTGTCATTAAGTCCAACTAATTGATCTATTGGAAAGGGGAAATCATGTACAGTTTTGTAGTGGTTGATGGTTTCCCTTTCCTTCTTTCTGATGGTAAGTTTTTCAAAGTCAGATGGGATGAAACAGGTTTTACTATCGGTGAAGAAGTAAAGCTGAAGAAGATTCCTTCTGTTACCTATAATGAACATTCAATCAAAACAAAATGTACAGTAATGAACAGCATTGATCCTGAAAAGGAAGAACCTGAAAAGGAAGAACCTGAAAAGGAAGAACCTGAACAGGATCAGACAGAACAGAATGCTGAAGAACCTGAACAGGATGTTATTGAAGATGTTGTTGAAGGTGATGAAAAACCGAAAAGACGTACAAGAAGGAAAGCGGAATAATGATTTTATCTTTGGAGAAAGTCAAAAAGCATTCAGAATTCAGTGATATGGATGATGAAGACATTATAGAAATGATGAATGCCTTGGAAATTGGAATTAGAAAAGAAACAAACAACAATTTTCAGAACCGGAATGTAAGATTTGAAGCATCCAGTCATGACAGAATCTTAAACGGTACATCTTCTTTTATTAGGACAGGTGATACTGTTCAGATTTCACAGTCAGGTGTGAATGATGGTCTTTATGTTGTTACTGCAATCAATGCAGATTATGGTGTTATACAGGTAGACAAGGAACTTTTCACAGTTGATTACAATCTTGTAACCAAAGTGGAATATCCTGCTGATGTAACCATGGGTGTACTAAATCTTATGCGGTATATCAAAAGACTTGAAGATGCATCTGAAAGTCTGTCAGATAAGGTTGGTGTTGCATCTGAAACAATTTCAAGACATTCAGTTTCTTATGATTCAGGAAATATGCTGAATTGGATTACAGGTGATCTTTCTGGTTTTCCTGCTGATATGTTGAAGTTCTTAGACAGATACAGAAAGGCAAGATTCTGATGAAAAGATTAGGTGGAAATATCAATGCAGTAATTCAAATCAAAACATGTACTGGAAAGAATGCTATTGGTGAAAAGGAATATGATTGGACAGATGTTTCTGCAATGAAAGGTTTTCTTGATTTGCAGTCAGGTGATTCACCTATTTCTAATTACAATGCAAAAATTCAGGAAAGTACACATATCTTTCTGGTTGATCATTTCAATGTGAATGGTGTCAATCAAAATTGGAAATGGAATCCGTTTGAATTTGCAAATGACATTATCACCAATCTTGAAGAATCAGAAGATATAGTTTCTGTATATTCTGACCAATGCAGGATGATTTGCAAGAATGAAGTTTATAACATTCTTCTGATTGATAATGTTATGGAACTGAATGAACATCTTGAAATCTATTTGAAATATGTAGGTGGTCAATATGGAACAGTTTAAGATTGAATTCAAAGACTTTTCTAACAAAGTAATTTCTGAATGTACAGATGCTGTTATTGCATGGCTAGAAGAAGCATCAGGTGAAATGCAAGGACAGATTCAGCGGAATAGTAGAGTAGATACAGGTGCAACTAAGGGATCATATGAATATCGTGTTGATGAATCCAAGTATGAATCTATCATTGGTTCACCTTTGGAAAATGCTATTTGGGAAGAATTTGGAACTGGTATTTATGCACTGAATGGTGATGGTAGAAAGGATGTTCCTTGGAAATACCAAACACCTGATGGTAAATGGCATCAGACCAGTGGTAAAAAGCCAAACAGACCAATGCAAAGGGCATATGATGCATTAAAAACAAAGCTAATCAGAGCATGTGAAGCTAAATTTCAGGGATTAGGATAATGACTATTGAAGCGTTAGGGATTATAAACAATCTGTTGGACAATCTTATTCCTTATGAATTCAGACAGTGGACAGGTACACTGTCTTTTCCTTATTGGATTGGTGAATACAGTGAAGTAGCACCAATGTCTGAAGATGGTGAAGAAGAAACAACATTTATCATTACAGGAACAACAACAGGAAATTTCATTGAATTAGAGAATGGAAAACAGATTATTGCTGAAGAATTCCCTAAGATCAGTGGAAAAACGGTTAAATTATCAGATTCTTCAATTATGAAAATTTGGTATGAAACTGCATATCCTGTTCCTACAGATGATAACAACATTAAAAGATTGCAGGTCAATCTTAGAATCAAAGAATGGAAGGTGAATGAATAATGAGTAATGAATGGGATTCTTGGAAGGAACATGGAATCACTTCTGATACACCTGACAGTATTCTGTTTGGTGCAGGAACAATTCACAGTGGACTTGAATATGGTGCTTCTGGATGGAATTTCAACAGTTCATTAATTGGTGCAACCAATGGTGGTTCTAAACTTTCCATCAAGCCTGAAGTGCAGGATATTGAACTTGATGGAAAGTTTGTAAAAGCAAAAGGTTTGATGTTAAAGGTTGGTGAATCTGCAACCATGGAAATCAACTTTGCAGAACTGAAACCGGAACTGATCAAGAAATCTGTATTTGCAGAAGAAGGAACTTCAGATGCAACAGGTTTTACAATGCTTGAATCCAAACCGGATATTGAAGCAGGTGATTATTTTACCAACTTTGCATTTGTTGGAAGAACTGTTTCTGGTAAACCTATCATTGTTATTTTTGATAGTGCTATCTGTACATCCGGTTTTGAAGTTGATACAAAGCATAAAGAACAGGGAAATCCTGTTATCACAGTAGAATGTGTTGATGATCTTGAAACAGGTGATCTGAAAACACTTCCTTATCATATTTATTATCCTGAAGGTTAAGGTGTAATTCATGGAATATACAATCAGAAAACTAAATTCTAATGATATCTTTCCAATGTTCACTATTCTTTCCAAAATCGGAATTGGTGAAGTTTCTGAAATTTTCAAAGATGATGATCTGAAAGAATTGGTCATGTCTATGAGAAATAAAGAAACATCTGAAGAAGATAGTAAAAACATTGAACAGAGTAACAGAGAACTTACAACCAAGATTGGAATGAATGTAATCTTCAAAATTGTCAATCTTTTGATGAAGAATCTTCCAAAGGTTAAGAATGATCTGTACAAATTCCTGTCTGGATTATCTGGAATTGATGCTGAACAGATTGGTGAACTTCCACCTGCTGAAACTATGCAGATGCTGATTGATGTTTTTAAGCAGGATGAATTCATGGATTTTATTCAGGTTGTTTCAAAATTGTTCAAATAGGTGATATGACATTTATGGACTTGCTATTCAAGAAATATGCAAGTCCATTTTTGCTATTAGATGGGTATATCCTGACTGGAAGGTTTTCAGAATTTGTTGTCAAATTCATGGACATTGTTGAAGAAGATCAGATGTGGGAAGTCTATCTTCATAAAGTGTTTGATAAAACTTGGGAACAGTTCAGAAGTGATGTTCATTCTGAAATTGAAAGAATTCAGACACAGAAACCTTCTAATGAACAAATTGAAGCAACCATTGAAGACAGTCAGAACATCTTAAAAGGCTTCAAACCAAAAGAATAAATGAAAGGGGGTTCTTCATGGATTTATTTCAAATCTTTGGTACATTGGCTATCAAAGGAATGGATGCATTTAATTCTGATATAAAATCTGCATCCGCAACAGCAGAAGAATCTTCTGGTGAAATCGGTTCTGCTTTTGAAGGTATGGCAACCAAAATTGGTTCTGCACTAATAAAAGCAGGTGATAATATAACAAATCTAGGTAAGAAATTAGCACCTGTAAGTGCATTGGCAACAACTGTAATTACAGGTGCAATTAAATCTGCTTCAGATTATGAAAATGCAATTGCAAAGACATCAACATTAGTTGATACTGCTGTTCATCCTGTATCTGAACTATCTGATATGTTCATTGAACTTTCCAATAATACTGGAAAGTCTGCAACTGAACTTGCAGAAGCAGGATATCAGGCATTGTCTGCATCGGTTGATTATGATCATCTTGGTGAATTTGTAGCAACAGCAACCAATCTTGCAAAGGTTGGTTTCACTGATTCTGCAACCGCTGTTGATGTTTTGACAACTGCAATCAATGCTTATGGATTAGATGCATCAGATGCAGATAAGATTGCAAATCAGTTGGTCAATACACAGAATCTTGGTAAGACAACTGTTGATGAATTAGCTTCTTCAATGGGTAGAGTTATTCCAACTGCTTCTTCAATGAATGTCAGTTTGGAAAACCTTACTTCTGCATATGTTGGACTTACTAGACAAGGTGTTTCTACCAGAATTGCAACTACAAATATAACTGCAATGCTGAATGAATTAGGTGATTCAGGAACAGATGTAGCAGGAATATTGAAAGAAAGAACTGGTAAATCATTCCAAGATTTGATGAGTGAAGGAAAATCCCTTGGTGATGTTCTTCAGATTCTTAATGATCATTGTACAGAATCCAATACCAACTTCAATGAATTGTGGGGTAGTTCACAGGCAGGTGCAGGTGCAGTTGCACTTGTAAATGCAGGTGCTGATGAATTTAATAAAACAATGGAATCCATGAATTCCAATATGACTGTTCTTTCTGAAGGTCTTGAAAAGTTGGATACACCATCTGCAAAGATTTCCAGAACATTCAACAGGGTAAAGAATTCAGGGATTGAACTTGGTGAATCTTTCATCAGTGCATTACTTCCTACTATTGAAAAAGTTTGTGGAATGGTAGAACAAGCTACAACATGGTTCAATGGATTGGATGATGGAACTAAAACATTGATTGCATCTGTAATTGGTGGAATTGCAGTTCTTAGTCCTGTATTGATCATTGGTGGAAAAATCATCAGTGGAATAGGAAATTTAATTACAAAACTTCCTGTTTTGATTGGTACAGTAACAAAACTATTTAGTTTGCTTTTAGCAAATCCAATTGGTTTAGTAGTAACTGCTGTTGTTGCACTGGTTGCAGGATTTATCTATCTTTGGAATACCAGTGAAGATTTCAGGCAATTCTGGATTGATCTTTGGAATTCAATTGTTGAACTGGTTACTAATGTAGTAACCGGAATCAGTGAATTTTTGATTCAGGCATGGACTGATATTACAACAGGGGTGCAAAACGCTTGGAATGCTATCAGTCAGTTCTTCAGTGATATCTGGAATGCTATCAGTACAACTGTAACAACCATTTTGACAGGGATCAGTAATTTCCTTAGTACAACATGGAATGCTATTACTACAAGTGTTCAAAATGTCTGGAATGGAATCAGCAATATAATTTCAAGTATTCTGAACAGTATCAGAAACACTTTCAGCAGTATTTGGAATGCAATCAGCAGTTTAGTATCAAGTATTTTTAATAGCATTAGAAATAACATTTCTACAAATATCAATAGTGCATTAAGCATTGTTACAAGTGTTTTGAATAACATCAGAAATGCATTCAGTAATATTCTTAATTCTGCATTCAGTGTAGTATCTGGTGTTATTAGTAGAATCAAGGGATTGTTCAATTTCAGTTGGTCTTTACCACATTTGAAACTACCACATGTTTCAATTAGCGGTTCATTCAGTCTTATGCCACCTTCAGTACCACATTTCAGTCTGTCATGGTACAAAAAGGCAATGGATAATCCATATATGTTTACAGAACCTACAATGTTTAGCTATGATCCATCATCCAATGTTGGAAAAGTAGCAGGTGAAGCAGGTGATGAAATGATGTATGGAAAGTCTAATCTGATGAATGATATTGGTAATGTGGTAAGTAGTCAAAACCTTGGTGTTATTGAAAAGTTGAATGTAATTATTAGTATTCTGAATGATTATTTACCTGAAATTATTGATAAAGCTGTTAAAGAAGTTGTTCTTGATTCAGGTGTTTTGGTAGGTGAACTTGCACCTGCTATGAATACTGAATTAGGACAAATTAGTAGAAGGGCAGGTAGATAATATGAATGGTGTAACATTTGGAACTAAGCATTCATACAAAGATTTCAATCTTCTTTTGCGTAAAGTAGAAATTGGAATTCCAAAAGTAAAAACTGAAACTATTGAAGATGTAAAAGGAATCAATGGAATCATTGATCTTACTGAATCACTTGGTGAAATCAACTATGAAAACAGACTTCTTAAATTCACGTTTGTAGTAATTGGAAGAAACAATTTCTATTCAACTTTAACAAATATTAGTAATTACCTGCATGGTCAAAACATGCAGGTAATTATTGATTATGACAGAAGCTATTACTACACAGGAAGATGCAGTGTTAATGAAATGGAATCAGAACAAAAGACTGCAACCATAGTAATTGATGCAAATGTCTTTCCATACAAATTTGATATCAACTTTGAAAGTGACAACTGGTTATGGAATCCTTTTTCTTTTGTGGATGGTGTAATCAGAAATCATTCTTATGAAGTAAATGGATCATTGAATCTTGAACTGACAGGTTTGAAGATGATTACTTCACCAACATTTACTACAGAAAATTCAGGAATGGCGGTTGTATTTGATGGTAAAACATATTCTATTCCAGTTGGAACAACAAAGATGTATTCTATCAGACTTCAGGAAGGTATCAATTATCTAACTTTAACAGGTAATGGAACTGTAAAGATTATCTATCAGGGTGGTGTTCTGTAATATGATGTACAAAATCTATTGTGATGGACAGGAAGTTGATATCAGCATTGAAGAAGTTGTAACGATAAATCCAAAGCTGATCTTAGAAGAAAACAATGCAGGATCATTGGAATTTACTATTGCATACAATCATCCAATGTATGACAAGATTATTCCTTTTGTATCTGAAATTGTTGTCAAAGAATATGATTCTGAAATCTGGTCTGGTAGGGTTTCAGAAGTCAAAGTTTTGATGAATAAAAATAAGGTCTTTTATTGTGAAGGTGAACTTGCATATCTGAATGATTCAATTCAACCGCAAGCTGAATATCATGACATAAGTGTAAGGGGATTCCTTCAGGCATTGATTACCATTCACAATAATAAAATGACTGATTCTTCAAAGCAGTTCAGAATTGGTTCTGTTACAGTTACTGATCCTAATAATTCCCTGTATAGATATACAAACAGGGAATCTACCATGGAATGCATCAATGAAAAATTGATCAAAAGACTTGGTGGACATTTAAGAATCAGAAAGCTAAATGGATACAGATATCTGGATTATCTTGAAGATTATCCGGTTACAAACACACAGGTAATCAAGTTTGGTGAAAATCTTCTGGATTATTCTTCAAATGTAGATGTTACAGATATTGCAACAGTAATTGTTCCATTAGGTGCAAGATTGGATGTTGAATCAGATATTCCTGCATTGGATCAGTATTTAACCATTGCATCTGTTAATGATGGAAAAGAATATCTTGCATCAGAACAGGGTGTAAATACCTATGGATGGATTGAAAAGGTTGTTCAATGGGATGATGTTCATGTTCCTGAAATACTGCTGTCTAAGGCTGTTAAATGGCTGTCAGATGAACAGTTTGATGATATTGTTCTAACACTAAAAGCTGTTGACATGCATCTGATGGATGAAGATATTCAAGGAATTCATCTTTTGGATAAAATCAGGGCAATTTCTGAACCGCATGGAATGGATAAATACTTTCCAGTTACTAAATTAGAAATCCCTTTTAAGAAACCATCTGAAACAATTATTACACTTGGATCAAAAGTAAAGGTATCTTTAACAGCTAAAAATTCTTCTGATATCGCTACCTTGAATGACAAGATCAATGAAATTCCAACAAAATATGAAATTCTGGAAGAAGCAAAACAGAATGCAACTGATCTGATCAATTCGGCAACACATGGACATGTGGTTACTACTGCTGAAGAAATTCTGATCATGGATACAGATGATACTGAAACTGCAACAAAAGTATGGCGGTGGAATTTGAATGGTCTTGGATATTCAGGTTCTGGATATAATGGAACATTTGGAACTGCAATCACCATGGATGGTGGAATTGTTGGTGATTATCTTGTAGCAGGTTCTGTTTCTGCTCAAAAATTAGATGCTAACTACAGAAGTGAAGTTGAAAGACAAATTGAATTAGCAGAATCCAATGCAAATGATCATACTGATGAAGAACTGAAAAAGTATTGGGTTAGATCAGAGATTGAAACACAAATCAAAAATACTGCTGATTCTGTTTTGATTTCAGCAAAAGAAACTGCAACTGCATACACTGATGATAAACTGAAGAATTATTCAACTTCAGCACAAATCAAAGTAACAACAGATGCTATTTCTTCAGAAGTTGCAAAGAAGGTAAACAGTACAGAAATCATTTCCAAAATCAATCAGACTGCTGAAACAGTTAAAATTCAGGCATCCAAGATTAAACTTGAAGGTCTGGTAACTGCAAACAACAATTTCAAAATTTTGGCAGATGGAAGTATTGAAGCGAAAAACGGAACATTCACTGGAAACATAACAGGATCAACACTTACATTTGGAACTACCAAAAAAATCAAAGCGTACCCTGCTAAATATTCTGACGGAACTGAAGGTGTTCTTTTCGGTGGAAAGGATGCAGACTTTTCTGTTTCATCATATTCAATTGGATTGAATGCAGATGGTGGTGGAAATGTTCAGATTAAATCTGCATCAGGAAACGTAAATGTATATGCAAGCAGTGGAAAAATTCAATTGAATGGAAATGAAGTAAGTCTTGCAAAAGTTACGGGTTTGGGTTTTTCATCATCAGCAAATATCTTTATCAGCATTAACGGAAGTGGTTATTTTAATTGGCAATTCAAAGGTGTGAATACATTTGATGGTAGGGCAATAGTTTTATGTCACCCTTACTAAGAAAGGTGGAAAAATTGAAGACAAATACTTTAATTAAGAAATTTGAACAGGATTTGATGGATCAGATAAATGAATCAAAACTTCCAATATCTTTGATCAGGATCATTCTTGAATTGATGTTGAACAAAGTAATTCAAGCGGAATTGGAAACAATTACTAAAGAACAAATTGAAATGCAGGTGGAAGAACAGGAATCAATTCCTGAACAAAAAGTGGAAGAACAGGAATCAATTCCTGAACAAAAAATTGAATCAGTACCTGAACCGATAAAAGAAAAGGAAGGTGAATAATGGCAAATATTAAACCCTATACTGATCAGATTGCCAATGCAGTTTATGGTGAAGAAGTCAGATCATCCATCATCAATGCACTGAATAAGGTGAATGATGATAATGAATCCTATCAAGAAATTAAAGATGAAATTCTTGAAGCAAAAGAAGACATTGATCTTCAGGTAAGTGTTTTTGATCAGAAAGTTGAAGATGCTAGGGATGTTACAGAAGCATTGGAAACAGCTATCAGTAATGCAAATACTGCTAAAACAAATCTGGTTAATGCAACATCAACAGCCAATACTGCTAAAACCAATTTGGAAACTGCAACAAGTAATGCAAATACTGCAACAGCCAATGCAAATACTGCTAAAACAAATCTGGTTAATGCAACATCAACAGCCAATACTGCTAAAACCAATTTGGAAACTGCAACAAGTAATGCAAATACTGCTAAAACAAATCTTGAAACAGCTATCAGTAATGCAAATACTGCTAAGTCCAATTTGGAAACAACCATTTCAACAGCAGGAACTTCCAAGTCCAATTTGGAAACAGCTATCAGTAATGCATCTACTGCTAAATCAGAACTTGAAGCAGTTATTACAAATGCAAATACTGCAAAAAGTAATTTGTCTGATACTATCCTTTCAGCTAATACTGCAAAGGAAAATCTGGATGCATCTATCAACACTGGTAATGCATTGCTTCAGTCTTTGAGTGCTGAAAATGCATCTGCATATTCAAATATCAAAGAACTTAGATCAGAAAACTTCAATGCACAGGAAATTCTTGCAGGTGTTGCGAATATTGAAGCATACCTTGGAATTACTACTGATGTAATGGGTGTTTGTGTTGATTACGAAAACAAAACCTTTACCAGACTTGCAGGTGCAGTTGGTAAATCAGCAGGTGCAGATTTTGATTCCTATACACCTTTTGGTGGTAGAAGGAAATGTAACGTTGATGATAATGGAAACATCCTTGCATATTATGGTGATTCAAACTATGCAGAAGATGGTTCTAATGGTCAGGTCATGGTATATCAGCCTAAGTTCTATTATCTTGTAGCACCTGTTGATTATGATGTACAGGATACAGGTATTGGTTATCATCTTAGAAAAGCCAATTATTACATTTCTGACAAGGCAAGAACAGGTTTCAGATTGCATCCTGCATTCTATGATGAATCTGGTAATGAACTGGATTATATTCTGTTTGGTGCTTATGAAGGTTCAATCTATGATGTATCTGCATCTACTTATCTTCTGGAAGATGAACAGGTAATGGATGCAACTGCATCTACAGGTGATCTGTTTTGTTCAATTGCAAATGCAAAACCTGCATCAGGTCTTACACAGAATCTGACAAGACCTAATATTGAACAGATGTGTAAGAACAGGGGTTCTGGTTGGCATTCTTTAGGTATAAAGATTGCATCCATGGAACAGCTTCTGATGTTGGTTGAACTTGGACAAATGAACACACAAACCGCTGTTGGTAGGGGTGTTTGTGATAAAGCATCTGGATCAGGTAATGAATCCGAAAAAACAGGAATGTGTGCATCCATTGGAAACGGTACTGGAATGGCATCTGGAACGAATGGAAAGGTATCTATCATTTACAGAGGTGATGAAAATCCTTGGGGTAACATCTGGAAGTTTGTATATGGTGTAAATATTTGGGGTAACGGATCAATGGCAGGTGGTGAACCTTACATCTGTTCTGATTACAACTATGCAGAATCCAAAAATTCAGATAACTATGAAAGAGCAGGATTCACAGTAGCAAATGCAAATGGATATATTTCTGCAATGGGATATTCAACTTCTTGTGACTGGTTGTTTATGCCTTCAGAAACCCTTGGAAACAGTAGTCTTCCTGTAGGTGATTATACTTGGGTAACAGCTAATCTGAACGGATACCGGATTGCTCGATTGGGCGGTAGTTGGAATGACGGTGATTATGA
>AUXO018761501.1_pt1 | contig 11204 bp, 7 predicted proteins | sample 768731 | NCBI WGS metagenome assembly AUXO01 (sample SAMN02715735, study PRJNA202380) | gut metagenome | biome: sheep rumen | host: Ovis aries | place: New Zealand: Palmerston North | reverse complement strand
ATCCCGCCGAGGCACGCTTGCTGCAAGACTATGTGCAAGGCAAGGTCGCGGATGTGGATTACGCCGCCATCGAGCACAAGCCAGGTATCGCCACCCGTCAGGCGTCGGCCGATGTGCTGGGCGTGTTGGCCAAGCAGGTGGGCAACATGATTGTGTCGAGCGCCGACTTGGCAAATAGTGACAAAACCGACGGTTTCCTGAAAGTTGCAGGTGCTTTTAGCCGCCATGATTTCAAGGGCGCTTTCCTGCATGCGGGTGTGTCGGAGTTGGCCATGACCGCCATCATCAATGGCATGGCCTTGCACGGAGGCGTGATCGCTGCCTGCGGCACGTTCTTTGTGTTCAGTGACTATATGAAGCCTGCGGTGCGCCTTTCGGCCCTGATGGAATTGCCTGTGAAATTTATCTGGACACACGATGCTTTCCGTGTGGGGGAGGACGGGCCTACGCATGAGCCCGTGGAGCAAGAGGCTCAAATCCGCCTGATGGAAGAGCTCAAGAACCACAGCGGCCGCAACAGCATGCTCGTGCTTCGCCCGGCCGATGCCGCCGAAACGTCGGTGGCATGGAAGATGGCCATGGAAAATGTGCACACCCCCACGGCGCTCATCCTGTCGCGCCAGAACATTGCCGACCTGCCTGCTGCAAGTGGTGACCGATATGCCGAGGCATTGCAGGCCCAGTGCGGCGGTTATATAATAAATAAGGTGGAAAATCCCGATGTGGTGCTTGTGGGCAATGGCTCGGAAGTGTCGACTCTGGTAGCTTCTGCGCAACTCATCGCCGCGCAGGGCATCAAGGCGCAAGTGGTGTCGGTGCCGTCGATAGGGCTGTTCCTCGACCAGCCCGAAAGTTATCGCGACACGGTGATACCTCCCGGTATTCCCGTCGTGGGACTTACGGCCGGTCTTCCGTCGACATTGCGCCGGGTGATTCCTGTGGGTGAAATCATCGGCCTTGACCATTTCGGCGCATCGGCCCCCTACAAGGTGCTGGATGAAAAATTCGGTTTCACACCCGAAATTGTGGCAAATCGTATTGTGGAAAGTCTGAAAAATTGATTTTTTCAAAAAAAAGGCATTTTTTTGTCGGGAAAATATAAATAATCTAAAAAAAAGCCTTATATTTGCACAATAATTTGAGTTAGAATATAGTTTTATTAATTGTTTAACAGATACAAAAAACGTAAGTCTATGAAAAAGATTACTTTATTAGCATTTGTATGTGCTATGTTCATGGCTCCTGCTGTTGCTAATGCACAGGAGGTGACCTATGTTGAGGATCCCGCTCAAGGCTATCTTTTCAACCGCATGCAAGACAACTGGTTCATCCAGGGTGAAGGCGGTGTCGGCGTGATGATGTCGAAGTGGGATGCTAAGGCTAAATTTGGACATCGTCTGGGTGCCAAGGCTAACTTGTTCGTCGGTAAATGGTTCTCGCCGCTGTTCGGTTTCCGTCTGGGTGGTGAGTTCAACCAGATGAAAGGTTTGACCGAGGGTTACAGAGGCATCGGCGCACGCCCCTGGCCTCTTCGCGAGTACAATGTGAAGAACAACCTGATGAACCAAGAGTTCAACAACATCGGTATTACCGGTGATGTTCTGTTCAACCTGACCAACTGGATTTGTGGCTACAAGCCCGGCCGTTTCTACAACGCTACCCTGTATGCTGGTGCTGCTGTGCACTGGGTGTATGCCCGTGACATCTATGCCAACACGCAAGGTAAGGGTGACTGGCGTTATGGCGGTGGTGGCGACCACAAGCACAACCGTAACCTCACCGTACGTGCCGGTTTGCTCAACAGCTTCGCTCTGAGCAAATCAGTTGACCTGCTGCTCGACCTCCGTTTCGACATGCTCCAGGAGCATGTGGATGGCGCAGGTAACCGCACTTGGATTGAGTATCCCGGCGCTCTGCTCGGTCTGAGCTACAAGTTCAACAAGCGTGAGTGGGGTGCACCTGTGGTGCCCGTTTGCCCCACCTACAAGTACACCGATGCTGAAGGCGATGCTCTGGTTGCCCGTCTGGCCGATGCTAACCGCAAGATTGCCGACCTCGAGGCTCAACTGAAGAAATGCTTGGACAACAAGCCCATTATCGATCCCGTTAAGCCCGCTGCCGACGCTCCTCTGGCAACCGTTTACTATCCCATCAACCGCACCGAGATCCTCGGCGTGCAGAAAGACGTGGTTGAGGCTGTTTCGGAGGTGATGGCCAACGAAAGCTCCAACTATCAGCTCACTGGCTGGGCCGATAACCTGACTGGTAACGACAAGATCAACACCCGCCTGCGCAAGGGCCGTGTTGAGGGTGTGAAGAAAGCCCTCATGGCTAAGGGTATTGCCGAGAACCGTCTGGCTACTCAGATCAGCGACCTGAACCGTCCTGGATACGTTGTCGAGGGCAAGATCGCAACTGCTCCTCTGGGCCGCTGCGTGACCATCGAGCGTAAGAAATAATCTTACCATTCGGTAAAAGATAAGCGCCTCGCTTTGCGGGGCGCTTTTTTTGTGTTATATTTGCACATCCATTTTAGAGTTGAGATTTTCCCGGATGGCACGAGAGAGCAAAGACGGATTGCTGCAACTGATTCGTGATGGAAGGCCCATGACACTTCGCCAGCAGTTGATGCTGACGGCGCAATTGAGTGTGCCGGCCATTCTGGCCCAGCTCACTTCCATCGTGATGCAGTACATCGACGCGTCGATGGTGGGTAGCCTGGGCGCCGATGATGCCGCGTCCATTGGGCTTGTGTCCACGTCGCTGTGGCTCTTGGGCGGGGTGTGCAGCGCTGTCACCACTGGATTTGCGGTGCAGGTGGCCCATCAGCTGGGTGCCGGAAAATCTCGCGATGCGCGCGATGTGCTGCGTCAGTCGCTGGTGGCATGCCTTGTCTTCGCTGTGGCATTGTCGGCCCTGGGTATATCCGTGAGCGCGTATGTGCCCGTGTGGCTGGGTGGTCATCCTGCCATTACCGGCAAGGCGTCGAGCTACTTCCTGATTTTCACCATGGCTATTCCGCTGCTGGTATTTGATTTTTTGGGAAGTGGCATGTTGCGCTGCAGTGGCAATATGCGTGTCCCCAGCATCATTAACGTGCTGATGTGTGTGCTCGATGTGGTGTTCAATTTCTTTTTCATTTTCCCGTCGCACACGCTGAGCATTGGATCCTACAGTTGTGTGCTGCCGGGTGCCGGTCTGGGTGTGACAGGCGCGGCGCTGGGCACAGTGCTTGCCGAGGGAGTGGGATGTCTGCTGCTGATGTATTATTTGCTCTTCAGGTCGAAAGAGATGCGGCTCACGCTTGACAAGGGAAGTTTTGTCCCCACGGGCCAATGCTTGAAAAAAGCCTATCATATCGGAATGCCCATGGGGCTGCAACATGTGCTCATGTGTAGCGCGCAGGTGGCCATCACTGCCATCGTGGCACCATTGGGGAGCATTGCCATCGCGGCAAATTCGTTTGGCATAACGGCCGAGAGTTTGTGCTACATGCCCGGATATGGCATTGCTGATGCCGCCACCACGCTGGTGGGGCAGAGTGTGGGTGCCGGCCGGCGCGACCTGACCCGTCAGTTTGCCCACATCACGGTGACGCTGGGAATGATTATCATGGGTGTGATGGGTGTGTTGCTCTACGTCTGTGCACCGGTGATGATGGGAATCATGACTCCTGTTCAAGAGGTGGTCGAATTGGGTGCCAGCGCATTACGCATCGAAGCGTTCGCTGAGCCGCTTTTTGCGGCGGCAATTGTTACCTACGGTGTGTTTGTGGGTGCAGGCGACACGATGACACCGTGCTGGATGAATCTGTTCAGTATGTGGGCCGTCAGGCTAACGCTGGCCTTGATACTTGTAGGGTCGATGGGGCTCTTGGGTGTTTGGACAGCCATGTGCATCGAGCTGTGTTTCCGTGGCACCATCTTCCTCATCCGCCTGCTCTCTGGGTGCTGGCTCAAGATAATTGACAAATAATGACAATAATTTTTAGGATAAATCATGAAGATAATCAAGAATCAATCGTTTGGTGGAGAAAGACCGTTATTTGAGTCGCACAATGTGCGATTGGAACAGGTCACCATCACCGAGGGCGAGAGTGGAATCAAAGAGTGTAGCGACATCGAGGCCGACCATTGCCGTTTTGAAGGCAAATATCCGTTATGGCACGTCAAGCGCTCCCTCATCACCAACTGCTATTTCGCGCCGGGTTCTCGCTCAGCCATTTGGTATTCCGATGACATGAAAATGACCGACTGCGTGATCGATGCTCCCAAATTTTTCCGCGAGATGAAAAGCCTGACGCTTGAGCGCGTGCAGCTCAACGATGCCGATGAGACATTTTGGAACGTGGACGGCCTGGTGCTGCGTGACGTGAAGCTGCACGACGGCACCTATCCCTTCATGGGCAGCCGAAACATTGACATCGACGGCCTTACCAGCGATAGCAAGTATGTGTTCCAGTATGTGAAGAATGTGGTGCTCCGCAATGCCCGCATCACCACCAAGGACGCATTTTGGGAGGTGGAGAATGTCACGGTCTACGATTCGGTGCTCGATGGTGAATTCCTCGGCTGGCACTCGCGTAATTTGAGATTGGTCAATTGTCACATTGGCGGCCAGCAGCCGCTGTGCTATGCCCACGACTTGGTGCTGGAGAATTGCACATTTGCCGACGATTGTGACCTTGCGTTTGAATATTCAACTGTCAAGGCCGATATTCGTGGGCACATTCGCAGCATCAAGAATCCAGCCTCAGGCTCAATTGTGGCCGATTCGATAGGCGAAGTGATTATCGACGACAATATCAAGGGGCCGGCCGATTGCGTGATTTCGGAGCGCGGCAAGGACGCCTGAAATAGAAATGAACCTTAACTAATTGCCAAGACATAAACCCTGAAAAAGAAAAAGAATGATGAGAGAATTTGACTTTGACGCTCCGGTAGAGCGTCGTGGAACCTGGTCCTACAAGTGGCATGGAGCTGAAGACAATGATGTGATTCCCCTGTGGGTGGCCGATATGGATTTCTGCACTGCACCGCCTGTCGTGGAGGCGTTGCAACGCCGTGCCGCCCATGGTGTGTTTGGCTATGTGGCTGTGCCCGATGAGTTCTACAATGCTGCCATCGGATGGTTTCATCGCAGGCATGGGTGGGACATAGAGCGAGAGTGGATACAATACACCACCGGTGTGGTGCCTGCCGTGTCGGTGGTCATCAAGGCACTCACCCGGCCCGGTGACAAGGTGCTGATGCTCACCCCCATTTATAATTGCTTTTTCTCATGCATCCGTAACAATGGCTGCGAAATAGAAGAATCACCACTCATTTATCGAGATGATGCCACCTACGCCATCGATTGGGAGGATTTGGATTGTCGCTTGGCCGATCCGGCCGTGAAGGTGCTGCTTTTCTGCAATCCTCACAACCCCGCTTGCCGTGTGTGGTCGGCCGAGGAATTGTCGCGGGTTGGCAACATGTGCATCAGGCACAATGTGCGCATTATCAGTGATGAGATTCACTGTGAGCTGGTGATGCCCGGCCATCGCTACACACCATTCGGGTCGGTCTCATCCGAAATCCAGAATCAGGTTATCACCTGTGTCTCGCCCAGCAAATCGTTCAATACAGCCGGCCTGCAAGCGGCGATTATCGTGTGCAATGATGCTGAGTTGCGAGCAAAGATAGACCGTGCCATCAACGATAATGAAGTGTGCGACCTGAACCCCTTCGGTGTGGAGGCATTCATTGCAGCCTACAATCATGGCGAGCCTTGGCTCGATGGGTTGTGCCGTTACATCCAGACAAATTTCAACTGGCTGCGTGATGAATTGTTGCGCCACTTGCCCATGCTGCGCATCACTCCGCTCGACGGCACCTACTTGATGTGGGTGAACTGCTCGGCGCTGGGAATGGATGGTGACCAGATGACTCAGTTCCTCATGGAGAAGGCCCATGTGCAAGTGAACCCCGGGTCGATGTATGGTGAAGCGGGCAAACCCTTCATCCGCATCAACCTGGCCACCCAGCTTGAGCGCCTTCAGGAAGCCGCCCGCCGCATGGTGGCCGCTCTGGCCGCCCGATGAATGTTTTGCCTATCTGTCACACTCGCATGACGTCACGCTCATCGAGAGGCATAACAATGAACAGACTCGAATGTAGAGATTGATTTGAGTAACATAACCTCCCCATGGCGATCTCTGCCATAAAAAAACGACCGGCCATCCTATCTGTGAGGAAAAGGATGGCCGGTTGAGTTTTGTGAAAGGATGAGAGATTTATTTCTCCTTCTTGGTGATTTCTTTCTTGGTTTTGGTTTTCGTCTTGGCTGCAGCTTTTGCTGCGACTTTCTTTTTGGGCTCGGTTTTCTTTTCCTGCTTGGGCTCGGGGAGGGGTAGTGCCGGTTCTTCGGGAGCGAAATCGCCGGTGGTGTCCTTGACGATGTTGTTACGCATCATCTCCACCTCGCGGTTCAGTTCCTCGATTTCATGCTCCTGATTGCGGATGGTGAGCAACAGCGAGTTAAGCTCTTCGTTGTCGATGTCGCTGGGGTACTGTGCCTCCACACGAGTCATGAAGTCGGACAGCACGTTCATGTAGTTGGTGAACGCGGCGTAGGGTGAGTCGTAAGGACTGTAGTGTGAGTGTACCGACCCATCGCTGCTGTGCTTGGTGCACATGTAGAAGAAGTGGTCGCTGGCCTGCAGGTAGTTCCAGTCTTGCTTGATGCGCTTGTCTTGGCACAGGCGCACGCGCTCCCCGATGGAGTAGAGTTTTTCCACCGCCTCGTTTTGCAGCGTGTTGCCCAGCCAAGCGCTGGTGTCGCGCGCCTCATCGGTCCACGAGATGGGGTGGAGCACACTCAGCTCGGCCACGGGTTTCAGTTTCGAGATAACCTCGCTCGGAGTCATGAACTGAATGTCGTGCTCGGCCGCGAAACGTGGCAGCGCCTTCATAAACTCGAAGATGCCGCTTTCGCGAGGTTGCAACTCTCCGAAGGTGTCGTAGTTCATGAACAGGTTCACGATTTGCTCCTCCTCGGGCAGCTGGGCAATCCAGTTGATGTAGGTGTCGGCCCGCAGGGGGTAGTTCACCCATTCGGTGTTGCTGAAGCGGAAGGAGATGTCGTCGCTCAGTTTGGAGTTTTTCAGCAGCAGCTTCAGTTTGGGTGCGGCAGCGCTGTTGTAGACATAGTTCGGTGATTTCCAGCCCAGGATGTGCTTGGCGCCGTCGGTGATGGCACCCTTGAAGCCCATGCTCAGCACCATGGCGGCGATGTCGTCGTCGTAGATCAGCTCGGTGTTCCGGAAGACTTTGGGCTTTTGGCCGAAGAGTTGGTAGATTTTCTCGTCGTGGGCCTTGACTTGCGCCACAAATTCTTCGGGGTCCTGCAGCGAAGCCAGTGAGTGGGCGTAGGTCTCGCTCAGGAACTCCACACAGCCTGTGGCAGTGAGTTCCTTCATCGAGTCGATGAACTCGGGCACATACTGTTCCAGTTGCTCCAGAGCTGTGCCACTGATGGAGAAAGCCACCTTGAACTTTTTGCCATACTGTGCAATCATCTCTTTGAGCATTTCATTGGCAGGCAGGTAGCTGCGGTGAGCAATGCGCGTGATGATGTCATCGTTGGCAAAGTCGTCGTAATAATAGTGGTCGTTACCGATGTCAAAGAACCGGTAGGTCTTCAGCCTGAATGGTTGGTGTATCTGAAAATAGAAACAAATTGCTTTCATAGCATCGGGTTGTTTTTATTGGTTAATCATAGATTGCGTTTTATTTCATGAGTGAGCGGTAGATGTCGATGACTTTTGCCCCTGCTTTGTTCCACCTGATCTGGTCCACCTCGGCCAATCCCTGTTCGCGCAGCTGATTGTACATTGCCGGATAGTTGATGATGGAGTAGATGGCGTCGGCAATGGCATTGGTGTCCCAATAGTCCACCTTGATGACATTTTCGAGAATCTCGGCACATCCGCTTTGCTTGCTGATGATGGACGGCACGCCCATCTGCATGGCCTCGAGCGGCGAGATGCCGAAAGGCTCGCTCACGCTGGGCATGATGTAGACATCGCTGGCCTTGAGCATTTCATACACTTGCTTGCCGCGCAGGAATCCGGTGAAATGGAAGCGGTCGGCAATCTTGCGTCGTGCGGCCAGCCGTATCATCTTCTCCATCATGTCGCCTCCGCCGGCCATGACAAACTGCACATTCTTCACTTTGTGCAGCACTTGTGCTGCCGCCTCGACGAAGTATTCAGGGCCTTTCTGCATGGTGATGCGTCCCAAGAAGGTGACCACCTTGTCGTGCTTGGGTGGTACGGTGACATTGAGCAATTCTTCGCTGAGCGGTTCCACGGCGTTGTGCACGGTGGTGACCTTAGCCGGGTCGATGCCGTATTTCTCAATCACGGTGCGCCGTGTGAGGTTGCTCACGGTGATGATGTGGTCGGCATGTGTCATTCCGTCTTTTTCGATACTGAACACCGTGGGGTTCACATTTCCTCGTGAGCGGTCGAAGTCGGTGGCGTGAACATGAATCACCAGCGGTTTGCCTGTCACTTGCTTGGCGTGGATGCCAGCGGGGTAGGTGAGCCAGTCGTGCGAGTGGATGATGTCGAAGTCGAGAGTGCGCGCTATCACTCCGGCCACTATCGAGTAGTTGTTGATTTCTTCAATCAGGTTGTCGGGGTAACGCCCCGAGAATTCTATGCAACCCAGGTCATTGGTGTTCATGTAGTTGAAGTCGCCATAGATGTGGTCGCGCAGATTGTAGTACAGTTGCGGGTCCATCACATTGCCAATGCGTGCTTGCACATAGTCCCAGTTTACATCGCGCCAGGCCACCGGGGTGCTGTTGGCGCCGATGATGCGTGCAAAGTCTTTCGACTCGTCGCCCCAGGGCTTGGGGATGACAAAAGTGATGTCCATGTCGCCATTCTCGGCCATGCCTTTAGTCAGGCCGTAACTTGCTGTGCCTAATCCGCCCAGAATGTGCGGGGGAAACTCCCAGCCAAACATTAGTGCTTTCATAATACTGTGTTTTATCGGGCTTATAGGTTGTTACATTTCTATGATTTTCAGGTTCTTAAAGATGCGCAGGATACGCACTACGCCGGCCACGTTGGGGGCATAGCTCACGGCACCGCGCCCGATAAACGGTGGGTTGCCGTCGTAAAGCTCGCTCAATGTTCCGATGCATCCTTCTTTCATCTCGTCCTCAAATCCTATCATCATGCGTTCGATAAACGGCAAGCCGTTCAATCCGAACACCTTGATATAAGTGTTGCAGTAGAAGCCCATGAGCCAGGGCCTTGCCGACCCGGAGAAATAGGCCATCTGCCGCTCTTCGGGGTTACCGAGATACCAGGGGTTGTAACCGTAGCTGTTGGGGCTGAGGGTCCGCAATCCCTTGGGTGTGAGCAGCTCGCGAGTCACCACGTCGAGCACGCTCTTGCGCTGGCGGCGGTCCAGGGGGGAGTAGTCGAGGCCGGCTGCGATAATCATGTTGGGGCGCACGCTCAGGTCGGTATAGCTGCCGTTCACATAGTCGTAGAGGTATCCAAAGTCGTTCAAGAAAGTGTCGACGAAAGCCACCTGGGCCTTGTCGGCAATCTCATTCCAACGTGCCACGTCGGTTTGTGCCTCTTCCACACCCTCGAAGATTTCAGCGGCCATGCGCAGCGCGTTGTACCACAAGCCATTGATTTCCACCAGATAGCCTGTGCGTGGTATCAAGGGGGTGCCGTTGGGGCGGGTGGCGTCCATCCACGACATGGGTCGCTGTGTGCCGTCGGTGCGCACCAGTCCGTTGGGGTCTACACCCAGATTGGGATGATGGCCGTCAATGATGAAGTTGAGCAACTCGCGAATTAAGTCGCCGTAGCGCTCACGACAGATGTCGTTGGTCTGGTCGTGGCTGTATCGCTGCAGCCCCCATATGGCCCAGAGTGGCACATCGGGCTGGTCGATGTCCTCGAGATGCCTGTCGCGCGTGCCATCGGCCATCCATTGCATCAGAGCCCGCTTGGCGGTGTCCATGATGGCTTCATAGTCGGGGCGGTGGTGCACCGAGAGGGTGCAGCCCGGCAGGGCAATGAATTCATCGCGCGCGCGAATCTTGAACCACGGGTAGCCTGCCAGCAGATAGTGGCCGTCGGCATTGGTGATGTAGAACTGCTTGGCGCTGTTCTTCATGCAGTTATAGAAACTGGTTCGCGGAGTTCGCGGCTTGATTTCGTCCTCGTACATCTTGGTCAGATTGCGCGTGTTCACCTCTTCGATACCTGCCGAGAAGATGAGGCTTTCTCCTTTCTTGATTTCAATCTCGAAGTATCCCGGGACGTACAAATCCTCAGTGTAGGGAATGCCACGCTCCTGATCTTTGATGTATTCGATGTTTTTGTACCAGTGCGGGTCGAAGACGAAGCGTGGCTTGTGGTTCATCTGCATGAACAGGGTGGGGTAGCCATCGTACATGCAAGTGGCGATGCCGTTGTGCACTTCTGTGTAGTCGCGCCGTGCCACGGGGTTCTCCACACACAGGTCGTTGGCATTGCGGAAGGCCAGGAACGGCCTGAACTGCAGTGTGGTCTTGGAGTGTGCATCCACCAGGGTGTAGCGGATGAGGATGCGGTTCTCGTGCGTAATGAAGATTTTTTCTTTTTTCAGAATCACTCCACCCACCCGGTAGGTCGTGGTTGGCACCCGCTCGCAGTCGTATTCGCGGATGTACTTGTGCCCGTTGGGGCTGAAGGTGTTTCCGCTATATCGGTGAAGGCCCAGATTGAACGGTGCGCCGTGCTGAATCACGGTCTCGTCGAGTGATGACAACAACACATGGTTGCTGTCGTCGAGCTCTGGAATGGGGATGACCAGCAATCCATGCTGCTTGCGGGTGTTGCAACCCACCACGGTGGTACAATGATAGGCCCCCGATTGATTGGTGCGCAGCATCTCTTTGGTGAGCGACTGCTCCAAGTTAATCATCAGGCTTTTATCAAATTTTAAGTAGCTCATCAAGCTGTTAGTTTTATAAGTTAATGGTTTTAGTTAATTGCTTGTTTGCTTTACGTTACGAATTTAGTGATTTTTGCTGAATGAGGCAAATAATTTAATAAAAAAAGTCGCTTAACCATGGTTAAGCGACTTGCCTGGTAGTGAAACAGGGACTCGAACCCTGGTTTCCGCCGTGAGAGGGCGGCGTCCTAG
>AUXO018658683.1_pt1 | contig 11204 bp, 9 predicted proteins | sample 768731 | NCBI WGS metagenome assembly AUXO01 (sample SAMN02715735, study PRJNA202380) | gut metagenome | biome: sheep rumen | host: Ovis aries | place: New Zealand: Palmerston North | reverse complement strand
TAAATTGTATCTTCTTTAGAAATAGTATGTGCATCACTAGTTGCAACTACAATTTTACCTATTTCTTTTGCACATTTAATTATCTTTTTAAGCGCAAATATTAAATCATCATAATTAGAAATATCATGTGAATATAACAAATGCTCATAATTAGATGGTGCTTGAACTTCAATATAATCGTAGAATTCCATTGCTTCTTTTAATTTTTCTTCGGTTTTTGTCAAAGCAACATCAAATATCTCACCATTCATACATCCACTACCAATAAGTAGATCCTCACGATGTTCATTTATTATATGTTTTGGTATTCTAGCACTTTTAACTAAATATGTCGTATTGGCATAACTAATAAGCTTAAACAGATTTTTTAAACCAACTTTAGTCTTAGCAATCATATTAACATGATGTTCTTTAACTATTTCATTTATTTCCTTCTCACCAACAATATTAGCAAGATCTACTAAAGTATTAATACCATCAATTTTACTTAATTGCTTAACCATTTTATAGAAAATACTTCCTGTTGCCTCAGCATCATAATCAGCGCGATGGTGATGTGCACTTGTATTAACTTCTTCAGTTTCTTCATCATCATCACTTTTTACATTTTCGTCAAACTTAATTTTATAATATTTTGCTAAAGCTGAAAGTCCATGCTTTTTACAATCTTTGTTAATTGCTTTTGATAACATCCAAGTATCAATAACAGGATTAGTTAATTCTCCTAAATCATATTTATAATATGCCATTTCTAACATGTTACGATCAAATGTTGCATTATGTGCAACTAATGGCAAATCACCAATCCATTCTTTGAATTTAATTGTTACTTCTTTTTCACTTAAAGAATTAGCTACCATTTCATTAGTAATACCAGTTAAAGCAGTAATATCTTCATCTATTGGTTTACCTGGATTAATTAACTCATCAAAGCGTTCAATAACATTTCCATCTTTTAATTTAACTGCACCAATTTCAATCATAGAATCACTTAAGCCAGGATTAAAACCAGTTGTTTCAGTATCGAATACAACATATGTTGATGAAAAAATATCATCGTCAGTTGGATTAACAACAATGTCAGCAGAGTCATAAGAAAGTTCTAATTCAACACCATACATACCTTTAAAATATGGAAGATTCTTCATTTCTTCCTTTTTCTTAGCAATTTCATTTTCAATCTCAACTTTTTCTTCTTCACTTGCAGATGCCAATTTACTTTCAAGTTCCTCAACCATTGCTTTATATGGTGCCTTTAAGTTCTTATTAAATTTGCCAATTTCACCATATACATGAGGGAATGCTTGACATCCATCATGATCAGTTATAGCAATACCGCGATGACCAAAAGCCATTGCAGTTTTTACCAAGGCGATTTCATCTGCAACTCCATCCATCTGACTCATCATTGTGTGTGCATGAAGTTCTACTCTTTTCTCAGGTGCTTCATCTTTTCGCTTATCCTCTTTTTTCTCAAAAGTATTTATATCTGTTACAGAATAAGTAATTTCTTTAGCATATTCATCGTATTTAATTGCACCTCTAAATTTATACCATTTTCCTTCTTTGACGTTTTTAGAAAAATATTCAAAGTTTTCGTCATTATCGACAAACATTTTGGCATAAATGCTATCTGTATTATCTGTTATTTTTAAAGTTACTATACGAAGCCCAGGTTTCTTTCTTGATTCAATTACTTCAATACCAAATACACGCGCTTCAACAATAGCATCTTCCATTGTTTTCAAAATTTCTAATGCATTTATTTCATTAATATCAACAGGAACAGTCCTTAAAGGAGTAACTGCACTATTCTCAATTAGATGACCTAAAATAACTCGCTCATCATCTTCCCTAAAAATTCTTTTTGAATAAGTTCTTTTTTTAGGTTCAGGAGGAGCCACTTCTTCTTTTTCAGGAAGCTCAATTTTACGATTTAAATCAGCTTTTATTTCTTCTGAAATTTTTTCATTTAAACTTCTTTCAACCTTTATTTCATAATCTATATTAAAGCCTAAATGAGATAAAACTTGTTTAACTTCATCAAGAAATAAATCAGCTCGTTTTTTTTCGACTATATTACCAACAGACATGCAAATCAAGGCTTTTTCTACTTCTAAAGGATTTTCTAAGCAACCTGTAAAATTTTCTGTTTCTTTGGATAAAGTTTCCATCACTTGCTTTACATTTTGCTTTAATTCATCTAAAGTGTATTCATCTAAAATAAATGTAAGATTTACATCATCTATTTCATAAAAAGCATCGCTTAGTAATTTTTTAATTTTTAAGTAGACTTCATATTCTATAGCTTTATCTATTTTTATTTCAAAGAGGCATTTACTATTATCTCTTTTTTTAGATATGTGTGAAAGCCTAGAATTCATGAATAATGTTCTAGTTTCGTCATCAAGATTTATTTTTTCAAATAGTTTTAATAACTTATCATCCATACATATCACCCATAAGAATTATTCTATCACATTTCAATTGTTAAAAAAAGAAAAAGACATAAAAATGTCTTATCTTTTATATGTACTTGCACTACTATTCATATAAACTTTTATAGTAGTTCCATCACTTATTAAAGTTATGTTCCCTGTCGAACTATCACTTTGTCGATATATCTTAGCTCCATGATTTCTTATTAATTGTTGATTGCTTTCTGTTGGATATTTAGAAGCATGAAAATTAGGTACAACTACCATCTCAGGTTTTATTGCATTAAGTAGTTTATCAGACATTGGATTATTTCCATGATGAGGATATTTTAACATATCCACATCAATATCTTTTAATCCAAGTTGTTTTGCATTATTCGTAAGTGTTGTTAAATCATTAAATGCAGAATATGCATCCCCTGTAAACATAAATGAATTATTGCCATATGTAAGTATGAATATAAATGAATTGTTATTATTATTGCATACTTTATTCCAAGGTGCTATGAAATATAATGTCATATCTCCTGCTACAATTTTAGATGGAATAGAAACAGTTTCTGCAGTTTTATTGTTTCTCTTTAACGCAGCTAAAACCAAAGAAGTGTCATCTGAACTTTGACAGTAACATTGACTTACACAAGTATAAATGTTAACAGGATATAAAATTCGATCTACTTTAAGATTATCCAATATATGTGCTTGTGCTTGAATGTGATCATATTCAACATGTGAACCTATCATGTAATCAATTTTAGTTACACCAAGTCCTCTTAAATAATTAAGGTCATCATTTTCGCATCCTTTACGTCCACCATCTATATATATTACTTTATCATCTGTTCTGATTAGAATTGAATCATCATAATGTCCATTAGCAATAAAATGAATTTCTAATGATGATAACAATTTAATATTTGGATTGGAACAACTAATACTTTTTATGTTACCTGACTCATCTTTTATTTTGATTGTTGTTTCTTTTACTTTGTTTTTAAAATAATACGTTTTTTCACTTGTATAATTTGAATATGTACTTTTATCTAAATAGCTATATTGTAAATTCCCATATCCACCACTAGATGTTACTGTAGCGAATATTTTATCTCCACTTTGACTAATAGTACAACTAGCCGTTAATGCTTGATATATATTATTAATAGTTACAGTTTTTACAACATATTTATTGCCTGCATATATTTTAAAATTATATGTTCCATTATTTTTAACTTCATATTCAATTTCACGATCATTATTTGTAGTACCATCAGGTAATATTGTATATGAATAATCTTTACCTGTTACAATTAAACTAATCACATTAGGTTGACTTGAAGGTTTTGTTGTTTCTATTTCAATATATGGTTCAAGATCTAATACTTTAACAGTTCTTTTTAACTCTTTTCGAACATTATCGCGGTTTAAAACATATATTATTTCGTATATCCCAGACACTTTATTGTTAACTTTTCCACTTACTGTTACCAAAGAACTAATATCATAGCCTTTATCATCACGGGCACTATAACCCGGATCAATAAAGTCGTCCCCTTTAAATATATTAATTTCTTGTTCACCTTTTAATGCAAATGAATCATTAGATCCACCTTTAATGATAATCAATCTTTTAACTTGATCAATGACTTGATTATTTTCTTTAGCTACATAAGTTACGCTGTGTAAACCTTCAAATTGCTTTATATTTTTAATAACTTCAATATTATATTTAGATTGATAACCAGGATCAGAAAAAGTTTCCCCTAGTTGCATAATCATTGGATTACTGCCTATCAAAGTAATATTATTGCTTGTTAATCCAGAAACATTTGTATAATCATCACAAAATAAATACGCTACATAACTACTATTAACATGGTAAACTCCACTATAAGTTCGGCATCCATCATATTTAAGATTCATATCTTCCAAAGTTACATAGTTAAGTGAATTCCTGAAGTAATTCTTAGATTTATTAATCATCTCATTTTCAATCTTTGAATAGTTATTACCCCCATTCAAAGAAAATAAAATTATTAATACAATGATTCCAATTACAACAAAAGCAATATATTTAATATATTTTCTCGATTTTTCTGCTACTTCTGGATCCATATTATTCACCTATTATATTATACCAATTAAATCCAAATAAAAAAAGACATTAAAATGTCTTTATAAATGCAAATCTATCTCTTCCTTGCATATCTTTTTCAATAATTGCTTCATTATTTAAATATTTTTTAGATAATTCTTTTAGCATATTGCCTTGAGATTCACCTATTTCAAATGCAATTAAATATTTTTTGTTTAAATATTTAGAAATATTTTTTAGTATTTCTTCATAATAATATAAGCCATTATTTGGCGCATATAAAGCAATATGAGGTTCATTATTTTTAACAATATCCATTATTTCTTCATCATAAGCAATATATGGTGGATTAGAAACAACAATATCAATTTTTTCATTCAAAGGTTCAAGTAAATTACCTAATCTAAAATTTATTTGTGCATTATTACTTAAAGCATTATATTCAGCAACTTCTAAAGCTTCTTGTGATATATCAGTAGCAATCATATTACAAAGAATTTTTTTCTTTAAAGTAATTGCGATAGCTCCTGAACCAGTTCCAATGTCGACAATGGTTGGATTATTAAAACTTTTAGAATATTCAACAACTTTTGAAACCAATTCTTCTGTTTCAAAACGTGGTATTAAAACATTTGAATTAACTTTTAAATTAATACCATAAAAGTCAACATTCCCAACAATATATTGAACTGGAATACCTTCTTTTAATTTATTCATTGCATCATCTAAATTGCCAGAATAATACTTTTTTAGATATTCAATATCAGTCATTATTCTCCTCTTAATTTACGAGCTTGATCTTCAGCAATTAAAGCTTCAATTATTTTATCAAGTTCACCTTCCATAACACGATCTAGAGTATTAATAGTAAAACCAATACGATGATCTGTTACACGATTTTGAGGATAATTATAAGTTCTTATTTTTTCACTACGATCTCCAGTACCAATCTTGCTTCTTCTTTCAGCACCAAGTTCATTTTCACGTTCTTGGTTCTTTAAATCATAAAGACGAGTTGCTAATATCTTAATTGCCTTTTCTTTATTTTTAATTTGACTTCTTTCAGTTTGGGAATAAACTACAATTCCTGTTGGAATATGAGTTAAACGAACAGCTGAGTCTGTTGTGTTTACTCCTTGTCCACCACAACCACTACTTCTTGTTATATCAACTCTTACTTCACTCATATCAAGTTCAAAATCAAATTCTTCTGCTTCTGGCATTACTAAAACTGTTGCAGTTGATGTATGAACACGACCACCAGCTTCAGTTTCAGGAACTCTTTGAACACGATGGGCGCCACTTTCATATTTTAGTTTGCTGTAAACGTTTTCACCTTTAACCATGAAACTAATTAAAGCATAACCACCTGCGGCTCCTTCTACGCTTTCAAGTTCTTCAATCTTCCAACCTTCTTTTTCAGCATACTTTACATACATACGATATAAATCGCCAGCAAAAATGTTTCCTTCATCTCCACCTGCAGCTCCACGAATTTCGACAATTACATTCTTACCATCGTTTGGATCCTTAGGTAATAACATAACTTCAATATCGCTTTCTAATTTAGTCTTTTGTTCTTCTAAATTATTAAGTTCTTCATGTGCCATTTCAGATAATTCTGGATCTTTAACCATTTCTTTGGCATCTTCTATATCAGATAATATTTTTTTATAATTTTGATAAGCTTCATAAGCTTCTCTTAAGGAAGCTTGCTCTTTAGTAATTTCTAATGTTCTTTTAATATTAGAAATAGTCTCTGGTTGTTCTAATTCATGTTCTAATTCTAAATACTTATCTTCGATTTTTTGTAATCTTTCTAACATGGATTTTCCCTTCTTTCGATAAGATTATACTATATTAATTTTTTATAGTAAAGAAATTTATTATTTATTTTAGTCTTATTTATGATAAAATTATATTGGTGATGATATGGAAATTAAATTGCATCCTTCAGTTAAAATCATATCAATTATAGTAGCTATAATAGTCATCTTTTTGATGTATTTAAGATTCATATCTACTAGTGGTTTTATAGTTAAGGAATATAAAGTTGTAAATAAAAACATTGGTGAATATCATGGCTTAAAAATAGTTCATTTTTCAGATATTCATTATAAAAGTACAATTGACAATGAAGATTTAGAAAAAATTGTTCAAAAAATAAATTATATTAATCCTGATATTGTAGTATTTACAGGTGATATATTTGATCAAGAAATAAAATATAACGATAATGACGTTAAAGTTTTAACTAATATATTTAAATCAATAAATGCTTCTTACAAAAAATATGCCATAAGCGGAGACAATGATAATAAAGAAAATTATAAAAAGATCATAGGTAATAGTGACTTCATTGATTTAAATGATAGTTATGATTTAATTTATGATAAAAATAAAAGTCCTATCTTAATTACTGGAAATAAAGATAAAATAAATGAATTAGATGAAAATACTAATCAAGCATATTCAATACTTCTAATTCATGAACCTGATAAATTTGATAATACAAATAGTTTTGATTTAGTATTAGCAGGTCACTCTTTAAATGGTCAAATAAAAATTCCATTTATTGGTGGTATTATAAAAATGGATGGAGCTATAAAGTATTATGATGAACATTATAAATTAGGTAAAACAGATTTATATATTTCTGGTGGACTTGGAACAAGTAAAGTTAATTTAAGATATTTTAATAAACCATCTATTAATTTTTATCGTATCACAAAAAAATAAGCACTAAGTGCTTATTTTTTACATTAATATTAAGTAAACAACCAACCCTACAATAACAAGAATTAATAATACCATCACTATTTTTAATACTGGCGAAGCTTTTTCATCATCGTCTTCATCTTCATCTTCTTCATCATCTAGTGATAATTTAACTGAATCAGTAAAGAAAGCATTTGTCTCAGTTATTGTTGCAACTAATTCTTCATTATCATCTTCATCGCTTTCATCTTCTTCATACTCATCAGTATCTTCAAGTTCAGATGTAGAACTTAAATCACTAAACATTTCGAGACTTAAAGCAGTAGTTCCCATCTCTTTTAATTCTTCTAAAGAAGGCTCATCATTTTCCTCTTCTTCAACTTCTTCTGGCTCTGCCAATATTTCAGGATCAATCTTATGATATGGTTCAACAACTCTATCAGTTGAAGCTTTATCTAAATATGCATTAATGTCATAATTCTTTTCTTCTAATTCTTCATTATGAACTTCTTCTTTAGTATTTTCAGAATTACCCATATTGATTTCGCGCATTTTCATCTCGCGACGATATATTTCTCTACCCTTTAGAAGTTCCCTAACCTTTTCAATATCTATTTCATTTGTTCTTTCAATATTAGAAGGTTTATCATCATTTTGAAAGTAAGAATCACTTGCATATATTTGTTCATAAAGTTCCTGATTCCTAGCTACACGACTTTTCGAAGCATCTTGTTCAAAAGCGTAACGTTCTGATCTAGTAGTCATTAAATCACCTTCTTATTCAATTATATAATAACATAATACAAGGAAAAAATAAACAAGTTATTGCCTTATGTACACTTTTTAGTGTATACTTATTACGAGGAGGATGAATATGAAAAAACTTGTTATAGATGACCAAATGTGTGTATGTTGTGGAAGTTGTGCAGCTAACTGTGAAGAAGTATTTGGTTGGTCAGATGATGGTACACCATGCGTTAAAGATCAAAAATTAGTAGAAGAAAATAAAAAGGCTGTAGAGGATGCGATTAATGCATGTCCTACAGGCGCAATTAAATTTGAAGAAGAAAAATAAAAACAGGTTAAACCTGTTTTTTTAATATATATCAACTTGTACTATTGCTAAACCATTATTACCGTCATATTGAAGTTTAACTTTATGTCTTGGAGTGGCACTAGTTCCTCTTGGTTTTTCATCAAAATACATAGTTCCATTTATTGTTTCTTCAAATGAAGCTATTTCATAATATCCTCTACCTATTTCAAATCCTTGAACAATTTCATTTGCATCTATGCCTTTAAGTCTTTCATACATATTGCTAGCAAAATCATTAAAACTTTCTTCATCTACTCCCGAAAATACAATTTCATATTTCTCTCCACTACAGAAATAATAATTGTTTTTACAATAAGAAACATATGAATGTGCAACATTCCATTCTTCTGGATTATCAAAAGCTAATGTTGTTTTTTCAAATAAAATTTCTCTCCACGAATTATCGTTTTCAACGACTTCTTTGTTTAATGCAGATATTGCACGATACATTTCAACGTTAGTATTACGTGCATCCGTTTCATATTCACATATGTGTATTGCTAAAAATACTGTTGCAATAACATTTAGGACTAACAAAACTACCATAGCAATTAATAACACATTTAGTGAATTGCAGTTTGTTTCCGCCTTTTTCTCAATTTTTTTAGTAACCTTTTTTACCCCTTTTTTGTTCCTTTCCATAGTATCACCCACCTTGAATATAATACATAATTAATTTTCAAACAATATCCCTTTGTAAATATAACGTAAAAATAGGCATCGAAAAGATACCTATTTTATAGTCATTCGTGTTGAAAGAAGATCGTTACACGTATAAAAATCAAAGGCAAATAAGCCATTATTATTAACATTTCCTCCACGTGCTAAACAATAATTGAGTCCAGCGTTAATATCGTATGCTGGTATAGCACTTCCAAGTCTTCCAGAAGTTGCCCTCAAAGCTGCTGCATCAGTGTTATAAATTGTCTTTAATTTTGTTTCAGAATCGATTACCCATTCATTAGCTCCGCCTGATAAATCATATACTCCTGTCACATTTCTTGTACTACTTACAAAGACAGAATCATTTGAATAATATGCATCATCAGTTGGAAGATTTGATTTCTTTGTTAATGGCAATATCTTATATTCAAGATTGTTCATACTTAAAGAATATCTTTTAATTATGCCCGTTTTAGTATCGGCTGAATATAATTTTTCACTACCAATACCATATTTACTATTAGTTAAAAATGCTGTTGCAGCCCATTCATAATTACTTACCATTGAAACAGTAGCTTCTTTTTTAACAAAATTATAAGAAGTAACATCTGAAATATTATTAATTAAAGTCTCTAAACTTGCTTTCGTATCATAGTGAGCATTAAAACTGTAAGTACTGCTAACTTCTGTATTACGTGTTAGTTCAAACTTAGAAATCCAAAAGCCATCAGTACCTTCAAATGCCGGATGAACACCTGCAGATGATGTTCCTGGTTCAAATGTAATATTTACTGTATTTGATGCCATTGAATACTTAAATCTAGGAATCCAAACAACAAAAATTGCATCTTCGATTGCCTCATTAAATGGTACTATTAATTCACCAGGTTTTAAATTTTTTAAAGCTGCTAAATAATCTTGAGAAACAATTAAAGCATTAGCCCATCTCTTCTCAGAATAATTGTACCAATCACCATATTTGTTTACATCAGCTTTGACAATATTATTATTACTATCCCATTTTATAGGGATCATATTTGATCTTAAATTTGGTTTATTTGGTAATATGTCAACATTCGTTGCACAATCACTTGTAATATCATATTCAAAATTATCTTTTGAAAATATTACTTTTATATATGCATTTGTTGAACTTAATTTATTCTTTGTATTAGCATTCATATCTTCAACATTAGATGTCTCAAGAATTCTTTGAACATCTATGCAGTAAACATTACCACTTTTACGTTCAAAATTTTCACTGTTTAAACTGACATATTCTTGAGCAGCTGCCTTAAGCATTTTTTCAGTTGCTTCATCAACTAAACTCTTATTAGCTTCAGTTTGTTCTAAGACTGTTGACACGGTAAAAACACCAAGTAAAGAAAGTAGAACAATAACTGCTAATAACTCTACTAGAGTAAAACCCTTTTTATTCATTTTTTTCCTCCTAGCAAGATTCACCTATAGCAACACTTATCTCTCCATTATTAGTTAACTTTAAAGGTGTATTTGAATCGTACATAGTATTTCCATTTGATATATTTCTTGATAAATAATATGCATTTTGTAATGTTAAAATTGTTACACAAGAACTAGAACCATTAGCAATAGCTATATTACCATCATTATAATACGCTTTAGCAGCATTTTTTATATCATCACTAGAAACATTACATTTTTCATCAACTTCATATTTTGATCCATTTTTATATATTTTAACCAAGGTATCTGATGGCAGAATCTTTCCATCACTATCTTTAATGTCATAAGCAAGTAATCCTTCAGTTTGCAATGTTGATATTGTTATACAATAATCAAGATTACTAATTTTGTTACGATTACTTGAATAATAATCTTTTGCAGCTTCAACAACAATTAGCTTTGTTGCATCATCTAATTTATTACTAACTTCAAAGAAACTACTTATAATATTGGGAAATATAATAAGTGAAAGTAATCCAACTATTATGATTACTCCAAGTAATTCTACTAAAGTGAAACCCTTATTCTTCATATTATCACCATTTTAATTATACATTCTTTACAACAAAAAAACAACTAACTATTTAGTTGCTTCTTTTTTTAAAACTTCTTTTCCTTTGTAAGTTCCACAATTCTTGCAAACTCTGTGTGGTTTAACATCACTACCACATTTTGGACATGTAGTTGTAGTATTTGCATCAATTTTGTAATG
>AUXO017046659.1_pt1 | contig 11204 bp, 4 predicted proteins | sample 768731 | NCBI WGS metagenome assembly AUXO01 (sample SAMN02715735, study PRJNA202380) | gut metagenome | biome: sheep rumen | host: Ovis aries | place: New Zealand: Palmerston North | reverse complement strand
ATATGGCATGAACGGCTTGTTGGCTCAATGCACGAGAGTTGTCGAGCAAGCCACTCTTGTAAGACCGAGCAAATCATTCCTGCAAGGTTGGAAATGATTTATCCAATGCGTTTCCGCCTGTCTTATTCCAGCAGCTTTTGGAGGGCTTCGGCGTTTTCCTCAGCGGAATAGAATGCAACGAACTCCTTAGGCGACATGCCAAAGTATTCATGGAACGAAGTGGTGAAGTAAGAGTGGCTTGAGAAGCCTACCTTATAGGCCACCTCACTTATGTTCACACGGTTATAGGCCAGCAGATAGGCTGCTTGTTTGAGGCGGAATGACTTGATGAAGACGTTTGGCGAGATGCCATAGTGCTCTTTCATCTTGCGGTTCAGGTGCACGCGGCTGATACCGACCTCTTCGCTCAGTTGCTGCACCGAGAACTCCGAGTCGTCAAGGTGTTTCTTGATGATGTCGTTCACGCGGCTGAAGAGTTTGTCGTCAGCATTCTCCATCACGGGCTTTGGCATCTCGTCCACCACTTCGGCGCGGCGTGCCTTGTTACGCATGTTTTCACGCACGCGCAGCACCTGTTGAAGGGCGGAGCGGAGCATCACGATGTTGACAGGCTTCTCGAGGTAGTGGTCCACCTGCACGTTCAAGCTATGCAGCTGCAGGGTCTCGTCGCCTTCGCCTGTGAGCATGATGACAGGGATATTGTCCGTGTCAGGATTGCCTTTGATGCGTTGGCAGAGCTCCATGCCATTGCCGTTCGGCATGCGGTAGTCTGTCACCACAGCGCTTGGACGTTGTGATAGCACCTGCTTCCAACCGTTTTCGCCCGAGAAGGCTGTGATGATATTGTAGTCTTTCTCCAGTTGGCTGCTCATGTAGTGCACCAGTTCTGTATCGTCGTCCACCAGCAGGAGTGTAGCCTTGCTGCTGCTCTCTGTTGCTGCTGGGCTTGGTGTGGCGAAGTAAGGGAAATGGAGGGTAAACTCCACACCTTGCTCGTTCTCGTTGCCTTCGAGGTTCTTCACCTTGATGTTTCCGTGGTGCATCTTCACCAGTTCATATACCAGGTTGAGGCCGATGCCCGACCCCGTGGCGTCTGTGCCTGCACTGCCTTGGTAGAAGCGTTCCCATAGGTGCGCCAGGTCTTCGTCGTTGAAGCGTGAGCCGCTATTGAAGAACGTGAGTTCCACCTCGTTGCCTGCGATGCCGCTTGTGACAGCCACACGGCCTCCTTCGGGTGTGAACTTGAAGGCATTTGAGAGCAGGTTGGTGATAATCTTCTCGAAGTGGGTCATGTCCAGCATCATGGGAAGCGTCTCTTCCTTATGCGTTACCTCGAAGCTGATGTTCTTCACGCTGGCGACCCCCTCGAACTGTTCGAACACGCGGTTGCTGTATGTCACGTAGTCGCATTCCACCAGCTTCAGTTCTAGCTGTCCAGAGTCAATCTTGCGGATATCGGTGATTTGCTTCACGATGCCCAGCAGACGGTCGCAGTTGCGGCGCATGACGGCGTAGAGCGACTGGTGGTCAGGGTTGCGGTCCTCTTCCATCAGTTGCTTCAGGGGCGACTCAATCATGGTGAGTGGCGAGCGCAGTTCGTGGGTGATGGAAGTGAAGAGACGCAGTTTCGCCTCCTTCATGCGAGCGCTTTCAGCCGACTGGCGCAAGAGTTCCCGCTGGCGCTTGCGTGCCTTGATTTGCTGATAGAGCACATAAGCGATGGCTAGCAAGAGGGCAGCGTAAACGAGGTAGGCCCAGATAGTGGCATACCAAGGTGACTCTACGTGGATGGAGATGGTGTTCTCCGTGCAAGCTGCAGGATTGTCCTCGGGATAGGCACGTACGCGGAGCTTGTAGTTGCCTGGAGGCAGGGAAGAGTAGTGCGCCGATGGTGTAGGAGTGTCCGTGTGCCATTGGCTCTCGTGTCCCTCCAGTATGTAGTCATAGCGGATGCGTTCAGGGTCGCCCAGCTCTGCCGACGAGAAGTTGATGGTGAACGAGCTGTTGTCGTGCTCCAGGCACACCTTCTTGGCATAGAAGATGTTGGCATCCATCTCTTCCGTGTGCAGAGGTGTGGTGAAGTTGGTGAAGTAGATGTGCTTAATCTCTGTGGGGCGGTTGCTGATCAGTTTCGGCGTGAAGCAGATGATGCCGTTGTCGCCTCCAAAGAGGATAAAGCCCATGCCGGGCTTGATAGATGAGTTGCGGTGGAACTCACCGATTTCGTAGCCGTTGAACGATGAGAAGTTGCGCACTTCGTAGGTATCCTTGTCTATAGAAGCAATGTTTGTGCGCGTAGCCAGCCAGATGTGGTGTGTAGTGGTGGTGATGGCGCGTATGTCGCTGCATGAGAGTCCTTCCGCCTGGGTGATATGCTTGATTTGCTCCGTCTTGACGTTGTAGATGACAAGCCCACGGTTGCAGGCAATGAGGATGAGGTTACCATCCTCGTAGATGGCCGAAGCATTGCAGATGCGCTCATCGTTGAATTTGATTTCTCCATGCTTCTTGGTCTTAGCGTTGTGGTGGAAGAGGCCCATGCTGGTAGCCATCCAAAGCGTTCCCCGGCGGTCGCGCAGCACGCTGGATATCCATTGGTTGTAGACAAAAGGCAGTTCCACCTTCTCCACGGTGTGGTTGGCAGCGTTGATTTGGAAGATGCCGCTGCCGTTGGTGCCCACCAGCAGGCGGTCGTGAGCAGCGTCATAGTGCATGGTCATGGCCAGTTCCTGACGGCCCAGCGAAGAGAGGCCCTCGTCGGTCCAGCGCCCGTCCTTCAGGTATTGCACGCCTCCGCCATAGCAGGCCACCCATACGGTGCCGTGCTTGTCCACCTTCACGTCCTGCACCAGCAGGGAGCGGAGTCCGTTGTTCACGGGACGTGCGGTGGCCAGCCTCATGCCGTTTGTGGTGAACACGCCGCAGCCGTCGGTTGCCACCCAGTAGTTCTTCTGCTCGTCGATAGCCATCGAGGTGACGCAGGTCGAATTCTGTCCGTTGGCAAGCGGGGATATGGGGTGATAGTGGAAGCAGTCGCTCTGTGGCGGGATAACCACCAATCCCTTTTGCAGGAAGACAGCGATGACGTTGCCCTTTTTGTCTTCCTTCATGGCCATCACCTTGCCGTAGCTGAGGTCCGACTGTGCCAGCTGGCTGTAGAGCGGGCGCAGGGTGTATGCGTTTCCCTCCTTTACATATTCCCAGATGCCTCGTCCGTCGGTGCCGATGAGGATGCGTTGGTCGTGTGTGCGGATGATGGTGCGGATATTCATGCCCATAGCGGGGATGTCCGATACCTTCACCATGTTCTCCCGCGCATCGTAGGTCAGCAAGCCATGGTTTGTGCCGATAAGCACTCCTGTCTTTGTCTCCAGCAGGCTTGTCACGGTGCATCCTTCCAGCATCGCTGCAGCATCGGCCGAGTATTGTAGTGTGCGGTTTTTGAACGTCTTCAGGTCTACACAGATAAGAGGCATTCTGTTGGTGGTGGCCCACAGGTTGGCATGCTTGTCAATCAAGGGGCGGTTGACGAATCCGTCGTGGGTTTGGCTGTTGACCTTGTTCGACAGCAGCGTGTCCACCTTCATGGTGGTGGTGTTGATGACAAAAGAATTGAAGCCGTCCGTTGTCACCAGCTTGTGATGGGGTTTGGGGTAGTCGATGATGGCATTGACGGCATAGCCATAGATGCTGTCTTCGCGTTCGTTCAGGAAGAAGCGGTGAAACTCAGCAGAGCGGGCATTCAGCAGATAGAGTCCGTGCGACGTACATATCCAATAGTGGTTGTCCGTTGCTTCCTGCACCCGGTAAGAGTTTTGGAAGAGCTGTCGTCCTTCCTTGTTTTCAATGGGGAAATAGTAGAAGCGCCAGCCGTCGAAGATGCCCAGCGTGTTGGCTCCCGACACCCACACGAGCCCGCGTGAGTCAATGTCCACGCTGTGGCAGTTGTTGGTCTTCAGTCCATGTCGGTTGGTATAGAGTCTGGCCACTTGCGCCAGGCTTTTTGTGGGTACGAGCAAGGCAAGCAGGAGCACAGCCAGTGCCCAGTATCTTCTTGGTGCGGTAAAGTTAAAATTCATATTCATCGTTATCCAGATGGTTAATGAACACGCGTTAGTTAGACGTTATGCGGCAAAGTTAGGCATTTCTTCGCAATGTATCATCTTTTAAATAGAAGAAAAGTAACGAAACTGCGTAAAAAGCCTTGTTTCTGCGCCATGTTGATACATTCTCTTTCACTTATGTAACACGTTTTGGGCGTTTTTTGTTATTCTTTTAAAAAAACGAACAAGGTCTTTCGACATTGAAAAAACCTCTTGCTCATAATTATAATAGTATCTAATTTTGCGACGGATAACTTTCAAACCACATTATTATTAATATCTGTATATCTAATCAAAATCCTAATCGTATGAAGAAGATTTTACTTTCAGCATCATTGCTCCTTGCGGGCATGATGACGTCCTACGCTCAGGTGCCAGATGCATCGCAGTGGGAGGAAGGGCAGGAGATTACCGAACAGGTTGGTTTTGGTAACCCTAGCTTCGAAAACGATCCTTTTGACTGCTGGACTTTAAAGAGTTCAAGCGGAAATGTTACAAACAAAGGCGAAGGTCTCTTTGAGATTTATAACGGTGCCGATGTGGACCTCTATCAGTATGTGCAGCTTCCTGCTGGTATGTACCGCGTAGAGTGTCAGGGTTACTACCGTAACGGTGAATCTTGGGCCTATGACCCTAACTCTTATGCCAATCAGTTCATGAACGGAACTGGCACTGAGGAGTGGACTGACAACGCTCTGCTTTATGTGCAGAACGGTGCCTATGACATCACCAGTGAAGAATTTACTCCCGCGCGTACATTTAAATGTCCTTTGATGCCACGTCTGTTCCCAGAACAATACGAGCAGCTTTATGTTGCTCCTAAGGAAGGTGAAGCTGGCTGGCCAGGCTGGGATATGTCTGACGGTCAGTATACCCAGTGCGGTGGCCGCTGGGCTCCATGTTCTATTCCTGGCACACAGGTTTGGTTTGGTAAAGGTTTCTATATGCCTTATGTAGATGAGGATTATGAGGACACCAAGATTAAGTACAACACCACTTCTTTCTTCGTTAGCGAAGCTGGCTATGTGAAGATTGGTGTGTCAAAGATTGCGGCAAGAGGTGCTGACTCATTCCTCGTGACCAACTTCAAGCTGTACTACGATGGTGAAGTTGATCCAGAAACCGCTGAGCTCTTGGCTCTCCAGGAGGAAGTACAAGAGTACTACGACAAGGCGAAGAAACTTGAAAGCAAGTATACTGAGGGTATGATTTACTCTCTCATCAACGATGCTATTAGTGAATTCGAAGATGAGTATGGCACTCCATCTGATCTTGAAACTCAAGACGACTGTGCAGCTGCAAAGTTGGCTTTGATTTCTCTTATTGATGCGATTGAAGCAGCTGAAGCAGCTTATGCTCAGCTCCAAACGTTGGTTCCTGCTGCCAAGAATCTGTATGAGACTACAGAGTATCCTGGCAAGGCTGCATATGGAACAATTATTCAGGCCGCTGAAAATTGCCTTGATCCTAACTATGAGATGAAAGGAGACGAAACTTTCGATTTCTTCCAGGATGCATTGGATAACCTGATTGCAGGTCGTCTCGATTACCTGATGACTCAGGAGAAAGTGAACGGTGCAATTGATTTGTCTATCATGATTGCAAACCGTTTCTTCACCAACGAGGCAAACAACCCTGTTTGGAACCCTGAAACTAACTTCTGGGAGTACAGTCAGGACTTGAAGGATGCTAATCCTGAGTTCTTCAATGCCATGGAATTTAATGGTGACGATGCGACCATGAAGGCACAGAGAGCTGTCATTTCTGGCGAGGTGGTACTTTCAAGTTCAGACAACACTAAGCCATTCCAGTGGTATAAGACCGGAAGCGGTGGTCCAGGCTGGGACGTTTACTATGACCACAAGATGACCTCTTGTAAGTCATGGGCACCAACTCCAACAAGTGGCGTTTCTGTGATTGGTCAGTATCTGAAGGGTCTGCCAAACGGTTTCTACTCTCTCACAGGTATGGCTGAGGCTTGGACTAATGAAGGTGTAAATGAAAGTGACAACCACTTCATCATCAGAACTAACGAAACATCTGCTCGTTCAGAGCGTGCAGAACCACGTGCATGGTGGAATGGTAACACAAAGGATTCTTGGAACACTCTTTCAACTGGCATGGTTGAAGTAAAGGACGGTGACCTCTGGGTTGAAGCTTCTGTCAATGGTTTCTACTCTATCACAGGCTTCCAGCTCTTCTACTATGGTGAGACTCCTGATTTCGCAGCTCTCTTGCAGCCAATGATTGACAAGGCTAAGAAGAACATCGAGGAAAACCTCGTTTGGAAGGGCGATATCGCTAAGGCCAATGCTCTCCTTAATTCATTTAAGGTAGAAGAAGTAACTGATGGTGATTCTTATAAGGCAGCTCAAGAGGCTATTGACGCAGCTAATGAATATGTTGCTACAGCTTCTGCTGTTGTGAAGAACTTTAAGGGTGCTGAAAACTTCGCTAAACTTGCTGAGAAGTATGAAGAAGGCACTCCAGAAGCAGATATCCTTGGTTTTGCTTGGATAGAGACTTTGTCAATTGGCGAAGGTGATAACGACACTTACGAGCTCGCCATTCAGAACGATAAGGACTACGCTGCTTACGCTCATTACTTCGATTTCCGCTCTGCAATGGGTGACCTTGCATCTAATAGCGGTGTTGCAGCTGTTATCTCTAACCAGAACACTTATCTCTCTGCAAACTTCGTTCATGCTGATGAGATGGCTGATTTGGAGATGGCTCTCGCATTGCCATACAACAAGGCTCTCCTTGAATCACTTGGCGCCGCTAATGCTTCTGAAAAGAATCCAGTTGACATCACAGCTCTCCTCATCAACCCTGCTTTCGACGAAGGCGCTAAGGGCTGGACAGGCAACCCAACTGTAACATCTGGCGAGGCTCTTCCTGAGGAACTCGGCGCAGCTGAGATGTGGAACGTAAACTTCGATGTAAATCAGATTATCTACGCTCTCCCTGCAGGTTTCTACAAGGTTGAGTGCCAGGCTCTCTACCGCGATGCTGGTGATGCCAAGGGCGCATTCAATAACTGGGCTTATGATGCAGGTGAATCCTTCGAAGATTGGAAGAATAAAAATGCTAAGCTCTATGCTAACGATAATGACACTACTATTGTTTCTATCGCATCAGAACTGTTCACAGAGCGCTCTATGACTGCTTACCAGAACAAGACGGTTAAGCTTGAGGAAGCAGATGACCAGGGTAACGACGTTTATGCTCCAGCTTGGAGAATTATGTGCACTGAGAAGGAAGATGATAAATTTGTTCTTCCTGCAGTTCTTCCTGCAGATGCTCCTCAAGGTCTTGCACCAGAGCAGTATATTGTCAGCGGTGTTACCGACTGGTGGTGGGATACCGAAATTATAGACATGGAACAGTCCTACTACTACCCAGCTTCTCTGATGGGTGCTACTCGTCGCTTCAAGAACTCTCCTAACGCTTACAAGAACGAAGTAGTGACTAAGGTAGAAGAAGGTGGTTCACTCCAGCTTGGTATCAAGAAGGAAGTGCAGGTTACCAATGACTGGGTTGTATTCGACAACTTCAAGCTCTACTACCTCGGCAGCGAGGCTCCTACTGGCATCAACGCAGCTGCTGCTGAAAAGGCTGCTGTTGAAGGCATCTTCTCTCTGGACGGTGTTCAGCAGAGCGAGCTCCAGAAGGGCGTCAACATCGTGAAGAAGGCTAACGGTGAGGTGAAGAAGATCTTCAAGGATTAAGCTTTAACCACTCACATACTCTTGGGGCTGAACCACACGGTTCAGCCCCTTTTTTTTTCTGTTAACTCCCGTGTGTATAGTATAAAAGTCTGTTTTTTGTACAACTTTTTGTGGTTCAACCCCTTTTTTGTTACCTTTGCACGAATTTTGAAAAGGATTAGCTTTTGGAAGTTGAAACACTTAATAGAACTAAATACAATTGCTTATGAGGAAATCATTACTCGTTTTTCTTGCCCTGGCTCTTGCTTTGGGCGTACAGGCCAAAGAATGGCAGTGGGGGAAACCTACTTGGAATGTTGCTAATGGTAGAGTGTATGAAGATGTATTCGAAGTGAATGCTGACGGCATCATTCTCACATACCCCAACCCTGGCAAGTATATACTAACAGGCATGAACGTGCTGTCGGTCAGCTACAACCTCTATGTGGACGATGCTACCGAGCCTATTGAGCTGTATGCGTCTGCGCCTCGTCAAACGACAGAAGTGAGTTTCAACTACGACTGGGTGGAGGGTCACTCTTACCGCATCGAGACCACGGGTGCTGCCTTGTGCCAACTGAACTTGGCTACCTTCAAGACAGACACGCTGTCGCTCAATAAGACGGACTCCTACACCCTCAGCTTCACCATCAAAGCTCCAGAGGTGGTGGATGTCATCAACGTGGAGGGCACTATGGCACTGAGCATTGTGGACCAAATGGCTACTCCAACCTTCTCTCTTATCGATGTCCCCAGCATCTGCGAGAAGCTGGGCATCAACAGCATTGACGAGGCTGAGCTCTATGGCTTGAATCCTAACGGCTCTTCCAACATCTTCTTCTTCGACCCTCGCTTTGACTTCTGGCGCGATGCTGATGGAGGTCTCACAGTGTGGGGCGGTGGCGCTGGTGGCGGTGTCTTTGACATTCTTGGCCATAATCCCTATCCTGCTGTCTATAGCATCAAGCTGAACGAGACGTGCGACTCTGTCTTCTACTATTTCTATGACTATTGGCGCGATTATGACCCCGATGAACCTTCAGAGGTGCCAGGCTCTGGAACTGGTGCCAAGCGCCGTGCACCCGCAACCTCTTACCACAACGTGGTGTGGGACTGGGAATGGGTGGACGAAGCAGGTCAGCCTCAGGTGACACAGTACATGCGCAGCTATCGTGTGGACGAAGGCGAGGACTACAAGGGTGGCTTTGCTATCCGTAAAGACAAGAAGGTGGTGTTCATCAATGCTACACTCCACTTCGTCTCTCAAGAGGCTTATGCACAGTATCAGGAAACACCCGTGGAGACTATCGAGGCTGCTCCCGTTGCTGCCGATGGCATCTACAGCCTGAGCGGTGTTCCTCAAGCTACTTTGAAGAAGGGCTTGAACATTGTCCGCAAGGGTGGTGAAGTGAAGACCGTGCTGGTGCCGTAATCACTGAGCCGCATCATTAATATAACCGGAGGTCGTGTCTGTTATTATTGACACGACCTCCGGTTTTTTGTTGGGAAGGGGAAAGCCTCCTTGGTTTCTCTGTTTAGCTTCCCTTTTTTACTCCCCTTTCTTCAAAACCGACGTCGTCGAGGTCGGTTCACCGATGTCGACGATGTCGGTCAATCGATGTCGACGACATCGGTTTAGAGGTGCAGGCGGTGCTGTTTGGGCGGTGTCGACATTCTCCGTCTGGCGATATGCTGTGCAGATATCAAAAAATGCCCCCCGAAAGCTGAATGGTCAACTTTCGGGGGGCATGTTGTATATAGCCTTTGCTGTGCTCAGCGATTATTTGCTGTTAGGCATCTTGCCGTCCATGGCGTTGATGATGGTCTGCAGCAGGTCGTCTGTGGGGCGAGAGAGGCGCATGTTGCCTACTTTGTTCATTGACTGGCGCTTCCCTGAGCGGATGTCGTCAAGGCGCTTCTGGAGGATTTTCTTCATCTCAGCCTTCTGTGCTGACTGGTCGGCTGGGTTGGAGAAGGGCTGTGCCCAGCGTGCCAACTGCATGTCGTCGGCATCGAGGTTCTTGTTCTTGAGGTACTCCTTGATGTACTTCATGTAGCTGGCATAGTCTTTCTGCTTGCTGGACAGCGTGATGAGGGTGGAGAGGCGGTAGTGGTCGGCATCGGCCAGCTGCAGCTCGTTGAGCAGGGCCACGAAGCGGTCAAACTGGGCCTGGTCGAGGTCGGCGGTGCCGTCGTGCTCGTTGATGACCTGGCGGGGGAAGTTGCCAAGCACGTTGCGAATCTTCATCTCTACGGGCATTTCGCCAAGTGTGGCCTTGAGGGCCTCTGGGTGCTTGGCTGTGTAGGTGAATGCCTTGGAGAAGGGGTTGGTGATGTTGCGCATGAAGATCATGCTCAGGGCGCTGTCGGCAGCGAAGGTCTCGGCCACAGGGTCGAGGATGGCTTCTGCCACGAGGTTGGCCTCGTCGCCCTTGTAGCTGGCGTTGAGGGTAGCCAGGTAGGTCTTCAGGAACTCAGGGTCGCGGTCGCCGCTCTGCCAGCGCTGCTGCAGGTCGGCAGAGGAGTTGTCCTTGCTCTTCTCTTCCACGTTCTTGATGAATGCTTCGGCAGCGCAGCCACCTACGAAACGGCCTATTTCCTGTGCGTCGGCATTGAAGATGACGAAGGTGGGGTAGGCCTGAATCTGGAGTTTCTTGGCCAGAGGGGCGCCATAGGCGCTTTCCATGTCAATCTTGATGTTGATGTAACGTGGGTTCATGAAGGCGCCCACGGTTTCCTGTGGGAAGACATCGCGTGCCATCTTCTTGCAGGGGCCGCACCACTGGGTGAAGCAGTCGAGGAAGATGAGCTTATTTTCGGCCTTTGCCTTGGCTGCGGCTTGTTCGAGGGTGGTTCCTTCAGGCTCGAAGGCCATGCCTTGTGCCATCATTGCCACGGTGGCGATGAGGGCGATGAGTGTTGACGTGATTTTTTTCATATTTGAGTTGATTATTTAGAGTTTTTGTTTCTTTTTTTTGGGGGAAAATAGACGAGATATTCTAGATGTTCTAGTTCTTCTAGATATTCTAGTTTAACTAGTCTTTCTAGCCTTTATAGGTTATTGCATGGAGAATTTCCAGGCCATGTCCTTCACCTTGCCAGGGATGGGGTAGTCGAAGCACTCGTCGGTGTCGAGGATGCCGCTGGCGGGGTTGATGAGGTATTCGTACACGTGGCCTTCCTTGGTGTTGGGGTTCCACGTGGCGATGTGGACAAGGTTGTCGGAGTAGGGCACCATGCCATAGCCGTAGATGGTGCCGTGGTAGTACTTCATGATGCGCACGCAGGTGAGTTCCTCGCCTTCGGGGGCTGTCCATGCCACAGAGGCTGGCTGGCGGCTGTCGTAGGCGAAGTTGTAAAGATGGTTGCCTGCTGCGTAGTAGATGAAGTT
>AUXO010231307.1_pt1 | contig 11205 bp, 17 predicted proteins | sample 768731 | NCBI WGS metagenome assembly AUXO01 (sample SAMN02715735, study PRJNA202380) | gut metagenome | biome: sheep rumen | host: Ovis aries | place: New Zealand: Palmerston North | reverse complement strand
TTAAGCTACTAATACTTCTAATGCTTTATCGAGAATACTACTTCCTTCGATTGCATTTTTCATTCTGTTTTCATCTGCATATTTTGTTACTCTGATTGGTTCAATATGAGATGATGTATCTGATACTGCCTGTATCATTCTTGCACCTGTCATTCTCAAATCCTTTAAATCGGGTGCTTCATAGAATCTGAATCTGATATCATCCTGTATCGACTTCATATTGTTTTTCTGTGTATCTTTCCAATTTTCGTCAATTGGTACGATTTTGCTGATGATATCTTCAACATCATTTCTTGAAAGCTCAATCTGATATAATTCATCAAATGTCTGCTTCATTGTATCCATATACTTGTTTGCAAGCTGTAATGTTTCTGATGCATCCTGTAATCTATATTCAATACTTCCTGTATGCCTTGCTGTCCAAATCCTATCTGCTTTCTTGATTGCAAGATTAAGTGTATTCTGACAGATGACTCTTATTGGTGTCATTGCTACCTTTACAGAACCACTTCCATCATGTGTATTTGTGAATACCATATATGGAGTTACTGTATCTCCTAAGATTGTTACATCTTCGGGCATCTTTGCAAGAAGCCAAATAATTTTACCACCTCTAAGACTTCCTGCTGTTTCGTATGTAACTCCTTCACCAAGAAGTGAATCTGTGAATCTGAATGCATCTTCATTCTGAACCACCTTATATCTATCACCTACGATTCCTAGTGGCTTTCCATCAGAATTTCTTACATTTGCTGTTGCATTTGGAATTAAAATTCCATCTTCTGTGTAAACCTTCTTTTCTTCAACACGCCAATCAAGTCCTGCTAACTTGATTGCATTTGCTGAATCTGTTGCTCCTGTAACTGTTTCTCCTTGATTCTTCCAAGGTGTGTAACGTGCATCAAAAATTGAACTTGCTAATGCCATATTATTCATTCTCCTTTATTTTATAATGTATATGTTCTGTTTTCTATTGGTGCTTCTTTGTTTTTCCCTTTACTAAACGGTTTTATATACACCACCTTTCCACTTTTATAATGTCTAAAATGACCTTTTACTTCCCAATGTTCACACGTCATATTGTGTCTATTCTTATTCAAATGCCTTTCATATTTTCTTATTACTTCAAATAATTTATATTCAGTTTTTGGTTTCGATTTGCTCCTTTCATTCATTGGTTTATATTTTTTATTTGTTGTTTCTTTATATTCATATTTTTGATTCATTGCTTGTTCTATGCAATAATGCATAAAAAACATTGGAACTAATATATCTAAAACATCATCATCTATTTCCATTTCTAATATTTCTTTATGAATATTATCTTGTAACATTTTCAATATTTTTTCTAAAAATTCATTTATTGTTATTACATATTCAGAAATATCTCTTTTCCCACTTTGATGATTCATTACCTTTCTTATGTAAATTGCTTGATTTTTTCCATATCCATCTAATTCAACTTTATAAACAAGATTTGCATCTTCTTTATGACTCCAAATACGTCCTCGTACACATAATCTGAATTTATTAAATATAAATCCATTTTTCTCTATATGTTCCCATATTTCTGCTTCTTTTGCTGTATCACCTAACATTCTCATGGATTGAATCATTTCATCTGGCGTAATCCTTATTGTAACCATTCAAATCTCCTTAATATACAAATAGAACAATGGAAAAATTTCACATAAGGAAAAACCTTTCAAGGGTAGCGAAGCTACTTGCGAAGCCCTTGAAAGGTTTTAAGTTATGTGAATTAACATAATCGTTATTCAAAATGAAACTTAATACCTAATTTCATCCATTGTCTTATCTGTGTCAATGCTGTATAATGTATTAACACATGTTTATCATCTCCTTTTATACGATTATCTTCTACCAATGGAAATGCTTTTTCCATTCCCCAATTTTTTTCATCTGACCATTTTATTTCAAATATATAATGTTCACCATCATTCATATAATTTTTATCATATCTAATTCTACCTTCAAGATATTTTTTAGCCATTATGCAATCCTTTCTAATCCACCCATTACAGGTCTTACTTTAATTGTTCCAATCTCTGAATACATTCCATCTGAAATATTTACGCTGTTTACATATACAAATCCATCTTTTAATCCCTCATTATCATAACTCCATTCACTTTCATTCTTACTTACATACAACATATCAAATAAATCTCCCCAATCTGTTGTATGTGTTAAGATGCAATGATACACTAGTGCATCATATTTTTCTTCAAATTCTTTTACTGCCTTTGCATACATTTCTTTATTATCTACCCAATATAGAACTGCTGGCATCATTTTGTTAATTCGCTCTGAATAGTATAATGAATTTTCACCGCCTTTTTTAAAAGCATCTATTACTTCCTTCATAAGTCCTAATTTTTTCATTCTTTTAATTGCTTCATTTTTCTTATCCATATTCACCTCATATATTGTTTTCATTCATTAACGATTTTAATTCAGATTTTGTTGTTACTCTTTTTATGACTTTATTTTTATTTCTTGATTTTCTTAATTCAAAATAGTTTTTATCTGAACAAAATGTATGATATAAAACTAATTCTCCTGCTGTATCTTCACCCGTTCTTGTTGTTGCAAACATCCCATGACCATATCCTGTATTAAACCAAACATCTCCTATAAACCCTAATTCTTTTGCTATGTCTAAGAAATTTTTCATATCTTTTAGCATTGTTTTTGTTATCTGACTTCTATCATAATCTTCATAAGCTATATATTTTCTAGCTGAATATGCATCAAAATGTTCTCTACTTCCATAATATGAATTTGTATATCCATATTTGGATTTATCTTCGTTTGATAATCCTTCATGCGTTTCAAGATAATACAACATTCTATCTACATGAAACTTAACTCTATTTAATCTATCCATTTTCCCTCCAATTAAATAGACCTCTCATTTGAGAGGTCTAAATCATATTGATTTTCCAAAATATGAATTAAGATAACTATCATAATCATCATCATTATATATCTCATAATCTTTTACATCATTGAAACAGATGCTTGTATTTAGTGTAAAGAATTTTCCCCAACATTCATCCTCTGTTTTACCACTTACAAATTCATCTAATTCAACTCCATCCAATTCATATTGTATATATAATGATATTTCTTTTTCTTCTTGAAATGTTCTTTGCCATCTTGAAGGATAATAATATTCATAATCATCTTCATATCTGATTGGCTTATAAACTCTCTTTTCATACTTAAATTGTTTCTTATCTTTCAACATACTTGCAATTATATCTATTGTTCTTTCAATGGAATTATTCATTTCTTCCATTACAACGTATTCATCAGTTGTATGAGCGTTGTAATAACCGCAACTGATATTTACGCTTGATATACCGCAAGCAGGAGATAAATGACTTATATCTGAGAACGAACCAAAACTCTCATTATATCCTGTTACATTTTCAACATACTTATGAAATTCTTCATTTATATCTGAATAATATACAAGGTCATTACTGCCTTTTCTATCAAGCTCAATCAGACAATACATTTTCTTTAAATCATTTATGAATTTTGTATTACAGAACTTATTACTACCTACACCTCCTATCTCTTCATCTTCACAAAAGATAATTGTTGGTCTGAATTTTGTTTTTTCAAGGATTGTAAGAATCATATAAATTCCACACCTATCATCACCGCCAATTCCCTGCGGTGATGATACGATTGTTTTACCATTTTCTTTAAGCACATAATAATCTTTAATTAGATTACTATGTACTGTATCCATGTGTGCTGTCAAACACACTTTATCTTTACCTTTTACGTACAAGAATCCATCCTGTGAGATTACATTCTTGTAATACTTCTTAAGTTCGTTTTCGAGAAACTTTTTAAGCTGTTTCTGAGCCATCTTGCATATCTTTATGAACTTATTATTCATTTTCTTATTCTTTTCACCTTTTTTAGTGTAATTTAATCTTGTTATATTGAAATTATTCATGCAGATTCCCTTTCTGATTCCATCTGAACCCATCCATTTTCTGTTTCTCTATAACCTGCTGTGATTGCAGACATTTCTGTGTAGAAATATTTACCATCTTCTGTAACTACATCTGCCATATCTGATGTGAAATATGTATCTAAAAATTCATCGTAATGAACATCATCATCACTTCTATCATGATATTCATCATTGATTTTTATATATCCTGCATTATTGGCTGATTCTTCATCTGCATAATAATTTCCATTTATTTCAATTCCATCTTCAAAGAGGAAATATTCATTATGATATTCATCATAGAAACAATCGTTTACATCAACCCAATCGCCATATACAGTTTTTCTGTATCCATGATTTTCTGCATCTTCTTCATCCCAATAATATTCATCATTTATTTCAATGCAATTATCATGATGCCTATAACAACCATGACTATCATTCCAAAGCATTTCTTCTCTCGGATACCAATATCCTTCTTCATCTTCATCATAATCAGCACTTATTGCATTATCTACATCATGGAAACGACTTCCATCATCTGCAATTACTTCGGGGTCGCCATAATACCAATGACCGTTATAATCATCTTCATACATATTTTCTTCAAGATGCCATTCGTCTGACTCATAATCCATTTGGATACCATCGTTTTCATGCCTATAATCATCGATTTCATCTATCCAATGATATCCATCATTTTCTGCACATTCAGCATCACAATACCAATTACCATCAATTTCAATTGCGTCATCTTCGTTTATTGGCTCTCCACAATGTGCGCATTCTCTTGTACATACTGTTAATTCTGTTTCTTCAAAATCTGAATATGATGGTGGTGTTATAGTATCAAGTTCGGGATTTGTTTCAAAGATATCTAATATTGCATTATCTCTGCTATAATATCTATCTCTGCACTCGTAACACATGATATTGCTTTGATTTCTATGTTTTCTTCCACATACAGGACAAATTGCTTCTGAAACTCCGATATTTATTTTTGTTCCATCATGGAAATGATACTTTAACAGGGATACATTTACATCACCACAACAATCTAAATCATTGTAATGAAGTCCCGATTTGAAATACCAATTTCTTACTTCTGATGACCCTTTTCTTATAACCCAAAGATTTTCTTCGTGATTCCATAAATCAGAAACTATTTTCTGCATAATCTCTCTGTAGTATTTTGCTTTATTTGAATCACCGCCATCTCTGCCATCGGGATAATTTCTATGCTGAATCATTACTGTTCCATCTTCACTAATTGAGAACATACAACGATTCATCTTGTCTTCAAGATAATATTTATTTCCCTTGTAATCCTCAATTACTGTGTAGAAGATTATTGTTGAACTATCAAGCATAAGCGTAGTTGTTCCACCCGAGAACTGACCCGAATATGCCTTATTTCTATTCTCGATATTATAGCAATCGATAATCTGACAACTTCCAATCTTGTGCATGAGTGACATTCCCCAAAAATCAATAGGATTCAATGATGCAACTACATGAACCCTATATGTCTTTGAAGTAATTCCTTCTGCCATGATGTTGAATTTATTCTGATATCCAACTTCTCTTGTAATTTCCTCACCTTCAAGATTTGTTGTTGTTTCTATTTCTCTATATTCATTCAGCCCAATTGCTGTACAGAGTTTATTGATTACTCTACTCAACTTCTGATTTTCAGAAGCATTCACATTGTAATATCCATTGATATATTCAGCCTGTTCTGCTGTTATGTTGCTATCTGTACAGTAATTTGCAATATACTTTATTGCGTTATATACCTTATCAACATTCTCCTTAAACTCATTTGTTATGAAAAATGCTTTATCATCATCTTCATCGAGCTTGTACAAATTAGCTGTTCTAGCATTGAAATCATCATATTCCTGCTGTGCTTTTGCCTGTATATCATGTACATCTTCGCCATCAACTTCGACTTTCTTATTATTCTTATTTGCGTAGCGAATCATACTTCTGATATCATCGAGCTTGTTGATGTAGTAGATTTCTGATTTGTCTTCTGTAGCCTTTGTCTTTTCATACTTCGGAAGTGTTACATTCATCCATGATGAAAATTCTGTTAATGGCTTATTTGAGAACTGCTTTGGAAGTTCTACATCTTTCATAACGATTGCAAGATTATCTTCATCCCAATTTGGATGCTGTCTGAATTTCTCTAACAGACCTGCCTTACTTACCTTCCATGCATCAAGAATTTTCTGAACTCCCTGCTGTGTTGTCTTATAGCCATACTTTCTTAAAAATTTCATACAAAGCTCTGCGTTAATCATCTTTCATTCTCCTTTACTTTCAAGGTCTAACTTGGTTTATTGCAACAAAAAAGAGAATCGATTGATTCTCTAAATAACACGAAATAACTAGCTACGAAGTGAGAGAGTAGTCAAGTGTTTTCCAACTTGACGACTCACGAGCGAAGTGGCATATTGCATTTATTCATTATATTTTCTAGTCTTTCTGCATAATCATTTAATGCACAATAACAATCATAATCTGTATAGTTTTTATTTAGTGCTTCACTTGCTTCTTCATACATTTCTTTTATTATCTTTTTTATTTCATCAACCATAAACTACCTCTAACATTCCAACTGTTTTCTCTGTTCTCTTATTGATTACTTCTGCATAATCATCATCCCACCAAATTAACTTATTTCTACGCTTATTTATATTGAAACCGATGCTTTTTAACTTCTTAAACACCGATGATTCTTCTTCATCCATTCTAATATTTAAATAACCCTTCTGTGATACTGAATCATCTGATACTTCAAATGTTCTGAATTTTTTCATATTCTTTCTCCTTTACATAAAATATGTTACAAACAATCTATCTTCATTATCTTTTATATAATCGATAAATAATTTTTCTGCTTCTCCTTCTACTTTTATTATCAATCTACTATCTCCAAACATTGTATTTTTGTTGCTATATCTTAATTCTATTTTTGCTCCATTTAATATATGTTCTACTGTTTGTTTTATCTGTTTTATGCTTCTGAATCTTACGTATTGAATCCCATCATTTAATTTCGTGTATGTTCTTTCATCCATTTCCTTTCTCCTTATTTATTTTCATTCAGCGAAGAGCGAGAAGGCGGTGCGCATCCATTGACTTCTTCTATTCCCTTCGCCTATCCTTTACAGGAACATTGTCGAAAATATAAAATTTCGTAAATGTCTACTAGTATCATATTTTAAATATCTCCTTTCTTTATACCATTGCCATATCTTCTATTGCCTGTGATGTTACATTTCTGATGCATTGTCGAAAATCTAAAATCGCAATATTATTGAACATCATCTTTGTGCGCTCCTTTCTTTTTATTTCACATGTTTACATATCCACTATCCATAATCTAATTTATATATTTTAGGTTTGTAAAACATCTTCTTATCCTTTCTTTATGCCATTGCCATATCTTCCATTGCCTGTGATGTTACATCTCTGAGAACTACCTGCTCGGGAGTGAAAAATGGAGCATTTCTCTGAATCATTGTTGTTGTACTATCTTCAAGCGTGATGTAATTCCAAATCGGGATAAATACCTTTGACTTAGAACCCTTCACTACGCTATAGCCTTTCTTGTTCCAACCTGCTACTGTATGGATTTCAGCAGGTTCATCAATCTGAATCTCATTTCCATCTGCGTCATGCCACATCATCTTTCTTCCTGTAGTTCCAATTACTCTTGCATTCATAAGATTTACTCTTGTCTGCATAATGATTTCTTCATTCTTCATAATATTTTCTTCCTTTCATTTTGATTTTAGGTAAATGAACCGCACCGCCCACCTCGGTATACGTAAGTGAGTAGTGTGATTTACCTGTTTACATTTTCTTCATAAGCACTTAGAAAAGCGAAAGTCAAGAGAAGAAGCGAAGCGACTCTTGACTTTAGATTTTCGATGTGCTTTTAAGCTGATTTAAGATGTTTTCCAATTTCTTCAACTGAAACTTTACCATCTATGATTCCTGTGAATTTACACCAAAAATCATGAATCTGCATGATAAACATTACAGATTTGAATTTCTCTACAACCTGCTGTGTACCATCTGAATATTCAAGAACAACTCCAAATTCCTGCGAATCCGTAAAATATACGGACTTTACTGTTAAATCATTTGATTTTGTGACTAATATAGTTTCCATTTAATTCTCCTTTCATTGAAAATTTTTATTTTTTGCAGATTGCGCAGGAAAATTTATGAGTTTTTTGCCTGTGCGGTTTATCTTCCTATACCCATGGCGCAAGCCCCCTGCCCCTTAATGCAGGTGCTTGATAAATTACAGGACACCCACGTATCGGCAGGTATCCTCATTGATATTGTTATATTCCCTGTAAGCATCAGCGATATTGTCGATGATTGCATACAGCTTAGAACCAATAAAAATATGGAACTCATGAGATGAAAACTCCGTTACACGAACCTTAACCTTTTTGATGAATCTTGTATAATTCATAGAAATCTCCTTTCTTAAAATGAAATCTGAACATCCCATTTATTTGCATTGCCGAAATTCCAATGTTCCATATTGTCGAGGTACTGAGCCTGTGAACCGATTCTTTTGAAGTTTCTGTCATATAATATGAACATGTTATCGAGTACATTGCAGTAATATGCAATGACCATCAATCCATTTTCAAAACCTACAAATTCTGCGCTATATTCAACGCTTGAACGTCCTGTGATTACATCCATCTCATTGTCACCAACGATTCCACGTCTGCGAAGCTCTTTATTCAATCTATTCATGCAAAATCCTCACTTTCTTCTACGAATTAGATATTTCCTGTAATTCCATAACCTGCAATCATATCAATCATTGTGTCGTATTCCTCATTTGTGAAGCATCCTCTCTTGTACATAGCTGAGATTTCCTTTGTTGCCTTGCAGATATCCATATCGTTATTCTCTAACGCATTGAGTACGTTACCTCTTAAGATGAACAGATTCATTTATAAACTCCTTTCAATAACTGAAATTATTTATTTTGTAGATGGAACACTCATTCATTTGGCATGGAGAAAAATCTATTGCAAGGGCGATGATTCTCCGATTTGGTATTTTCAAATCGGTAAGAATCATCGTTTATCTTGACCCTTGTAATGGATTTTTTGGAATGCCATTTATGCAAATATTTATTTTTAAAGTGAATTATCTTAAACAGGTAAACTTTTACATTTGTCAAGTTTATATATTGAGAGAGTGGCAAGATTAACATAAAAAAAGGCAGGTAAACCTTTCGGTCTACCTGCCGTATGAATTACTTTGAGAACTCAACCTCGAAATCTGTGAAATCACCGAATACTGAGTAAACGGTTAAGAGGTCGGATTTACCTGTACGTGTAGATTTCTTGATATGCTTTCCATCTTTGGTGATGATGTTTGCTACATCTGAACCTGTGTAATTGTATGAAAAGATTGAAGGAAAATCTACTGTGTAACCTACAAGAAGGTCAAGTGCTTCTCTAAGTGTTGAAGGCTTCTGAGAAGTGATGAATTTCTGAGATTTGAGGAAATCACGAAGCTGTGTGATGCCATCGTAAGGATTAGGTTTACCTGTACGAGTGAATGGAGCATATCTGAAAACAAGGTGAATAACCTCGGGATTCTTCTCTGCAAGCTCTCTACGCTGACGAGCTACCCAAACCTTATCGGGGTCTGTAAGTTCGAGAACGATGGCTTTGTTGTAGAAGTGATAATTCTGTACTGTGAAGCTCTTGAAGCTCTGCTTTGAAGGCTTAAACTCCTTAGAAGCATCTACAGTACCTTTGAACTCTCTATTTGAAGGAATGTTTTTGATAGAAGCCTTGATTGAAGCCTTTGGAGCATCTTTCTTAGGCTCGTACTTAGCTGATTCTGATTTGTACATTGTGTACTGAATCTTGCCATTCCACAATTCTGTCTTATTTGCGCTCTCTTTACCAACGATACGTCTTGTCTGTACCTGTCCATTGCGTTCAACTTCGTGGTATCTATCACCTACATTGTTCATTGCAAGAACGTTGATTGCTCTATCGAAGTTGTCAATAGCATTGAAATGAGATTCAAGTGTTCTCTCGTTGTTGAGGTGCTTAACTGCATCCTGCTGTCCGTATACTGCGTTGATGATGTCCTGTGTAAGATTCTGTAATGTTGTCATATCCTATTCCTTTCTCCACGTAACCCTGTGGTGGGCGATTTTATGAATTATTTATATATAGTGCTGTCAATACAATCGAGGGTGTTGATTTGTCAAGCCTACCCACAGAGCATTTACCCTACTTGACAAATCTATAAGTTTGAGCGTTACAAAGACAGCCCGATGGTTTGTAAACAAATTATTAAGTTTTTGTTTTCCAAAAAAGTTAATAATTTGTTTACAAAGCTGTGCGAAGCACTTTACGAGGGCGTTCGTTTGGATAACGTACCACGCTCAAACCGATTTAGAGAGTTCGCCATCGGCAATTTGCCCAACCGCTCCTGCGGTGTAGCAAATTGTTCCGATGGTGAAGGGCAATTGACCCACAAAGTTTTACCCTATTGCCCGACTCTCAAATCGCCCTCGATTATGATACGAACACTATATATATAATCAAATTTTGTTTTTAATGACACAGGGCATGAGAGAAGCCAACTTTTGAGGTTCTGTCGTGAAGAAAATCACCCTCACAGTTTTTTTGTGAGGGGTACGGGTTACGCTGATTTACCCTAATTTTTACTCCCCGTAACCCGTGATTTTTAGACAGGTTCTCATTAGGCGGTTTTCTCGAAATGCCCGATAAGAATGACCCTAGTTCTTAGATTACAGGAATAGTTAAATTAAATTATCTAAACTAAACTTGGCTATCGTGTCCTGCCCTCGGATACTCCCCTAACATTAGGCGCAAGACTACAGGCTTGCGCCCCGCCGTAAGGCGAAACAAGATTCTATATCTCCAATACCTTTTATCTGTAAGCCAATACACCCTACAGAGGAATAATACGTAAATGGAATGATAGATATGAAAGCATTGAATAGCTTATATGGATGAATTATAGATGAAATGATTTAACATCGTAGAGGAAAGGTGACAGGAAAGATGGTGAAAGGTGACTAAAAAGGGAATGTGTTGAAAAAGATGATTGGGGCAAATTTTTCTAACGCACATTTTACAAAAAAGAATGACATTTCATGGCAATAAATGCTA
>AUXO014586119.1_pt1 | contig 11206 bp, 7 predicted proteins | sample 768731 | NCBI WGS metagenome assembly AUXO01 (sample SAMN02715735, study PRJNA202380) | gut metagenome | biome: sheep rumen | host: Ovis aries | place: New Zealand: Palmerston North | reverse complement strand
AGAAAATCCTTTGACAATTTAAAGCAACTTTCATCTTTTAGGATATATCTACCTTCATCATCTTACTTCAACTGCTGATCCAAAGTGTATTTTTTGAATTATATCAAAATCTGATAAATCTTTATCATAAACTATTTGCTATTTTATTTTTGTCAAAAAACGAGCGACTACTTTATTTTTATTTTTGCAAAAATTTATAATTTTAGAATATTTTATATATTATTTAAAATTAGTATACTTTTATATTATAAATAAAAAGCCTAAAACTTGATTTTAGACTTTTATATTTTTGAAAATGCCTCTATTTTCCCTATTTTCATATTAGTTATATCAAAAAAATCCATTTAATTATTGTCATCTGAATCATTTAGGTCATCTTCAGCTAACTCTATTTCTTCCTCTTCTTCTTCTTCAAATTCATCTTCATATTTCTCTTGAGATTCTTTTTTATTAATTAACTTTATCGTTAAAATCAAAATAATTATACATAAAAGTACTAATATTATTCCTCCACCAATTAGCATTTCAAAATAATATGTTTTCTTAATAACATTACTATCAGCTATTAATTTAGCAGTATATTCTAATCCATCAATATTATATGTTATACTCCCTACTTCTTGACCTTTATACACTGGAGCATTAATGCTAGAATCTATATTAATTTCAGGATTTAAAGTATTTGAATTACTATTAATATTATTTAAAGCTACTATATCATCATCAATCACAACATTTAACTTTTGGGTTTCTTTGGTAGCATTATCAACTATAATATTTTTAATTATATCTCCTTTTTTATGTATAGTTTCATATGCATAATTATTAAATGTATAATTAATCATATTATTTGTTTCGATAAATTTACTGTCTGTATTTTCAGCACCTAAAACAACAGTTATAATGTTTAATCCATTTTTTTCAATATATGTAATTAAACAATTTCCTGCTTGCAATGTAGTTCCAGTTTTTATTCCTTTTACATCTTTGTTATAATACTTACTATCAGGATTTACAAAAAAATTTGTATTTTTCATAATCCTGTCATTTTTTGAATATTTATTTGTAGCAGGTAATACATATTGAGATGTAGAAGTAATTTTAATAAATGATTCATTTTTGATAGCATATTTTGTTATCAAATACATATCATATGCAGTTGTATAATGATTAGGATTATGAATTCCATTTGGATTAACAAAATGAGAATTCTTGCAACCAAGCTCTTGGGCTTTTTTATTCATTAATTCAGAAAATCCATTTATTGATCCTCCAACATGCTCTGCTAAGATATATGCTGCATCATTAGCAGACCTTAGCATAAGAGCATATAGAAGATCTATCACTCTAATTTGCTCACCTTCAAATAAAGGAGTAGTAACATAACCATTTGGAATATTTGAAATAGCGCTTTTTGATACTGTTACAATATCATTTAAATCACATTTTTCTAATACTAAAATAGCTGTTAAAATTTTAGTTATTGAGGCAGGATAATTTTTAATATATGCATTATTTTCATATATTATCTTATCTGAATTAACTTCGACAATTAAAGAAGCTTTTGCATTTATTGATAATTTGCCTGCAGCATATACTTTAATACTATTGGAAAATATTAATATTAAAAGTATAATAATTATAACTATTTTATATATTATTTTAGTTATATTACATTTTTTTTTCACATTATTCCTCCAATATAATAAGAATTTACTTATTCCTCTTTTAAAAATTCGTTATATAAATCTTCTGTTAATACAATATCACTATTCATGTCAGTAATTGATTTATCGAATAAATTATTTTTGTCTGCAATATTATACATTAAAACAGCTAACTCTAAGCTTTCTTCTTTTGTAATACTTTTTTTATATTCTTTAAATGAAGATTTTGCATTATCTTTAAATAAATAAATATATATAGTACCATCAGATGATATATTAATTTTTAGTGCACCCATCTTACTATCATCATAGAATACCATAAACTCGCATAATCTATTATTCATATTCCAATCAAATAATGTTCCATCATCACCATTCATATAGTATACTTTACCACTTTCTTCAAGCATAGTTCTATCAACATCAATTAAATAATTTTCAATACTTTCATTTGCAATTATTTCGATTTTTTTTAATACTTTATTCATATATTATCTCCTCTTAAAATTTAATATCTATATTATATATCTTCTTTACTTTAATAGTCAATTATTATTTTGAAATTATGCCATTTTTCAACATTTTCAATCTATTATTCATATATTAATTTTTATTAAACAAATTCTTTAAAGAAAGATTTTCATCAAAACTATTATTCATTTGTTTTAAAGCTTGATTAATGATATTTTTTTCTTTTTCTGAAGCAATATAATCTCTAAAAATTAAATATATCATTATCTTAGTTTCTTCACAAACATTTTGTTCAAAAATTTTTTTCGAATCATCGATATTAATATCAATTGAAGGATCTTTTATTTGATTTAACTTTTCTATAAGAGATTTTGGAATCTTTTCTACTTGATATTCTTGAAGATGATCTAAAATCTCTAATACTTCTGTGGCCATTCTTTTATTATTAGTATAATCAATCATTTCTACCACCCTTGTTTTCACCTATTTTATTTTTATTAATTGTTTTTAATTTTGCAATCATAAGAATCGTTTGTACAAAATTTGATGGATCTTTCATTTCATTAGTATTTGAAACACATTCTTTAAATCCTTCTACTGAAAAACTTTCTTGTAATGGAGTTGCTTTGTCTTTTATAAAATCAAGATATTGTTTAAGAATTTCTTTTACTTTTTTATAACCTATTGAATTTTCAGTTTTAAGAAAAGAACTAAACCTGTCATGCATATTATATCCTTCTCTTTGATTATTACCAAAATCAAAGATTGGATATTTATCTATAAAATCAGAATAAGAAGATGCTTCATTTGCAGCTTCCAAGTAAGTTGATATTGCTTCTATAAATGATCCTCCATTTTGCAATACCCAGTTTTCTACACCGATGCCACCAAATCCACCATATTCTGTAGCACCATTACTTCCTAATTTTTTATATATACCAGAAGCTTTTAGTATTTTTTTAGCCATTATAATATTAGCTTTGATATATCTTAATTTTTCTGGATTCTGCTCTTCTATACTGTTTAATCTATCTTTTATACATAAATCACTTGTATAATCAAGAGTTAAATTTTTTTTAGCAAATGTAACATCAATATCTACTAATTCACCATTATCAAGCATTACATCTTTTGCTCTAAATCCGTCATTTAAAGATAAGAACGAAGAAGTTGTTCTTGATTTTATGTAATTTTTTAAACCCTCTAAAATCTCAGAAGAAGTATTATGTCTTAACATTAAATCAAAATCTCCATTTCCTGGAGTATTTGTACCTCTACCAGTTGATCCTGTATCAATACATTCAACAGAATTACTTGATAAGTTCAGTCCTATATTATTTGTAACACTAATTCCTAATTCATTAAAATATGAGTAAATTAAATCAAGAGTTCCATGCATTTTTTTATTTGTTACAGTATCCTCTTTTCCATTAATCATATCTTTAACACTTTGTATTTCTTTTTCAGTTTCTTCCTCAGAATTGATACTTATTAATCTATATAAATCATAAAGAGTCTCCATATTTGTTACTTTTTTATCAATAATAAATGGATCAGCATTATAGTATGAAAGTCCTCTCATTTGTTCTCTTATTTTTAAATAATCTTCTTCTGAAAAAAGTACATTATCATCTAAATCTTTTACTGGTATAAATTTACCAGCCATAGCCATTTCGTATCCATAACGAGGTTTCCATTCTCCGCTTACAATATAATCTATATCATTTGATCCAATTCCAGTTCGTACATAATATGAAGCTTTACTAGAGCTTTCATCCCCATAATAATCTGGTTTTGTATTAATAGTTCCATTATCAAAAGCAGTCCCTTCTTTTGCATTAAGTCTTTCTTTATAGTTTTTCATAACTATAAAAGTATTACCATATCCATAGCTTATTGTTTTTGATATAATTTGACCATCTGTCATCTTTTCTTTATTTTCAATATGATCAGTAATATATCCAAAATCTGCATCTAGTTTTGTACCATCAGTGTGTGAATACTCTTTATTAAATTCTCCACATTTAACACCTTCTGTAAGCATACTTTTGATATATGAATCAAAATAACGTATACCTTTAATAAAATCTCCTGTTTCTAAATGAAGTTCATTATTTTTCATCATTTTTGAATATCTACTATGACGTTTGTCGGCTTCAGTTTGTATTTTATCCATATAATTTAATATTGCATTTGGTCTTATTTGTGCACTTACATTTTCTCCCATTAATTCATCCAAAATCTTATGAGGATTAAAAACTATATTTCTACGATTTTCTTGATTTTCAGCATATGTGTTAGATAGAGTTTTTAAATCTTCTATAATATTATCACTTGCTTTTAATCTTGGTCTGTTATTTGCTTTTATTTCTTTTGTGAAGTTATGTAAATCAAATAAAGTATCCCTATATTGATATAATGAAGCTAGTTCTACTTCTGAAAGTTTATTTATCATTTCTTCTGGATTACGTTGCAAAATAGTTGTTAGCCTTTTACCTTCTTTTAATACTTGTGCAAAAGTTCTTAAAGATTTTTCATTTGAATCAAGAGATATTCTAAATAGGTCTCCTAAAAATAATTCATCTCTTTCTTCTGGTTTTTTATCTTTTATTGATACTAAATTATAATTTGTAACATTATAATATTTGCCAACTTGAAAAATTCTAAAAGTTTTCAAAAACTCAGGTATGTTGTTATATGTAAATATCCTATAAATATCATCTAATTTACCATTGAATTCGTCAAGTGTTATATTAGTATCACTATATAATTTTATTAAAACTGAATTAATATCAATAGTATTTGTATTAAATGTTAATTGCCTATTTTCAGTTAATTCTTGAATTTTATTTTTATCAACACTAGGATCAAAAAACAGAGCTTTTGTAAATATTTCATTATTATTTGAAATTAAAAGCTTTATATTATTTCTAGAAATAGTTTGATTTTTATCTGTATTAGCTATTAAATCAGAAAAATTCAAAGCTTTTAATAAATTAACTCCTGTTTCAACATCTATATTTTCACTAAATAAATATTTATTTAGAATTTGCTTTTTTAAATTTTCATTAGACATATCAAATATTTTACTAGTAATTTTAGTAGACTTTGAAAAATCACAAAATACATTTAATTTTTCTTCATCGGTTAATTTATTATATAATTCTGAATATGCATTTTCTATACCTGAATCAATTACATATTTTATAGCTTCACTTAATCTACCAGTTCTAGCTAATTGCATTCCATAAAAATATTTTATATATGAATTATCTTTTCCATCTTTTAATACTTGCTCAAATTTTTCATCAGACATAAATTTTAAGTCATATTTTTCAAAAATTTTTTGTATATTTCCATAATAAGATTCGCAATATCTCAAACAATATGAATAATCTCTACTTGAATTATCATTATTAAATAAATTAATTATATAAGAAGCTCTTTCATCTGGAGAAAGTAAATTTAAAAAATCAAAAAATGTTATTAATTGATTATTATTATCATCCTGATTAGAATCTAATTGTTGTTTAATCATATATGCATATTTATTTCTTCCTTCTGAAAATTTTTTTGAATCTATATTTGTATCTTTAATATTTTTTTCAATTTCATCAAGTTTTAATGAATATATAAAAGATTTAGCAGTATTTAAATTATTTTCATTTATATTTTGTATAAAAATATAATTTAAACATTTTGCCAATGTTTCAGGTGCATTTTTTTTCATTTTATCAGATATTGTATTAAAAATAATAGGATCATATTCAGTAAATTTTGATATATTTGTAATTTTATCATCTTCACTTAGGCAATCAAATAAATGAATAAGAGCATGCTGGACTCTATTTTCATTTAACATATTAACTAAAGTAGTTTTTTCCTCCCAACTATCTTTTTGAGCAAAATATTGATTAAAAATTTTAAATGCATCTGTTAATGTGTAATTTCTAGAATTTTTATTCTCAAATTCAGCTATTTTTTTATAATCTATTTCTTCTTCAACCTTACTTAAATAATTTGTAAATTTACTAGATATGTCAGGTGATGATAAATATAATCGACATATAGTATCAAAATTTAATATATTATTATTTTTAAAATAATAAAGCAGATTATCAAATTCTGTATTTTCATTAAATAATTTAAAAAAATCTTTAAAAACTTCATTATTAATTTCAAATGGCAATAATGAAAATATTTTATCTAATCCATTTTGAAATATTTCTCTATTATTTAATTCTAATAGACTTGATTCAATATGTTTAGCGAAAGTTAAATAATGATCATATTTTAGTTCTTTTATATTTAATTTTGAATAAATTTCTTCAAAAATATTTTTTTGCTCATCTAATCCTTTAGTGGTCAAAAATAGATTTATAAAATTAGAATTTAATTTTTCAAATCTAAGCCAACTAGAATCTAAATAATTTATTAATTTTGGGTATAATTCTACTCTATCTTTATCAGGCAAAGTACTTAAGGCTTCAATTAATGAATTTTCATAATATCTAGTTTTTTTATTTTTATCTATATATTCTTCTAAAAACTTTTTTCTATTTTCTTCAGGGATTAAAGTTAAAATATCTTTAAATTTATACTTATTGAGATCAAAAGAAGAAGCTTGTAACGTTTTATCTACAATTTTAGTCATTATTTTAAGTCTTACATCCAAATCCAAATTTTTTAAAATAGTATAATATGCATCAACTTTTTTATCAAAATTAAATAAATGATTATCAATTATATCTATTATTTCTTCAGTTTTTTTTCTATACCATTGAATACTTTCTAATGCTTCATGCTTTAAACTTATTTTATCTTTGTAATCTAGTAATTCTGAATTAATATCTAATAAGTATAATGCTATATCATCACGATTTTTTAGTTCAGCTTCACCTAGAACTGTTTGTAAAACTGATTTAAATTTTTTAGCACCATCTTTTTCATAATAAAATTGAAGCATTAATTGATTGATATATTGAGAAAAAGAGCTCTTATCTAAACTTATTAGTGTTTTAGCCAAAAGATTATAATTATCTCCAAGATTATTAAGTGCAATTTCAAATAATCTATCTGAATTTAATTTGGCCCAAACTGTTCTTATGGCATTATTATTTAAAGAAGTAGTTATTATTCTTTTTCTTAATTTATCTAAAAAAGATATATTTGCAGGTAATTGTTCACTCATGTTTACTCCTTTTTTACATTATAATTCAAGTTAATTTTATCAAAATACCTATTTTTGTTCAATAAATAAATATTAAATTTATATTAAATTTATATTACAGTATTATTACATTAATTAGATAGGCAAAACTATAATTCTACTTTTCAATCATTCTTAATGAATTTTATAAAAAAAGCTATATAAATACTAAATATTTACACAGCTTTCTATATAATTACTTTTCATTTATATAATCTTTTTCAATATTAATAAACCAAATATATACTCCTGTAATATTTCCATTTTGATCATATCCAAAATATGTAGGATAACATCCATCTCCCCAACCTGATGCAAATATTGGAATATTACAATCTGTATTTGGAATTTTCCAATTTATCCAATCTCCACCTGGTCGTTGATATTTAGGGCTCTTATTATAGTTTTCTTTTAATAGATCTTCAAATAAATTATTATAAGGATCTATAAAATTATTTTCAGGATGTTCTTTTTTTATTTGATTCCAATATTGGTTAAATTCATCTTGAGATTTAATATCAGCTATACATCCCATTCCTGCATCTACTCCAAAGCCAAAAAAAGTTCCTTCTTCATATTCTTCATTTAAATTTTCTGTTCCAATCATACCAAGTTCATATCTTACAGGTTTATTAGAAGAAATTTCTGTTTTTACACATGCATATCTATCTCCATATTTTTCATGTGGTACAACACATATTATAGTATTATAATTTCCAACAGGAATAGTTTGTATAAAAGGTTTAGCTTCCCCAAGTTCGACTAATGGATCACAGGTAAACACTTTACCAGTTGGAAAATTAACTTCTCCTATATTGATTTTATCAATTTTTATATTCCCTATTTTATCTTGTGTAAAATACTTCTCTAAATCTGTTTTACAATCAAATTGCTTTTTTACCTCTTCAAATTTTTCTATCCATCTTTTTTCTATTTCCATATTAATCCTCCTTTTTTTATAATATAAAAATAAAACAATAAAATATTTCTATAAAGTTTAAGTAGGTTTTATATTTTCAAATATATAATTATCACAATATTTTTTTACAATTTCAAGTTTTTCTTTATTTCTTACAGTCCATCCGAGTATTATCTTATTTTTTCTTAGTTTTTCTATTTTTTTATCAGGTAAAGCATCTATGTCAAATGAAATAAAATCTATACGATTAAATATATTTAATAAAATTTTATTTTCAATAATCCATTTTATTATTGGTCTTTTTTTATCTTGGAAATTTGAAATTAATTGTCCTCGTATAATACTTGGCTTTTTTATTCTAAAATAGAAAATAGAATAAGGATTAAAACTTTTAATTGCAAATTTACCATTATAGTTTTTTAAAATTTTTAATAACTCTTTTTCTAATCTAAAATTATTAACATCATATTTTAGCTCAATTATTATAGGAACTTTTCCTTTTACAACATTTAAAACATCTTGTAACAAAGGTATATTTTCGTTAGTATTTTGCAATTTTAATCCTTTAATTTCATTGTAAGTAGATTCTTTTAAAACATTATACTTTCCTGTCATTCTTTTAGTATCATCATCATGAAAAACTATAATGTTGTTATCTTTTAATATATGAACATCTAATTCTATAGAATAGTTATTATTAACAGCTTCTATAAATGCTCTAATTGAATTTTCTGGTATTCCTTTGTTTATATTATGATACCCTCTATGTGCAATAGGTCTTTCTAATAAAAATTCAATATTTCTTTTCATTTAAAAACTCCTTTTCTACATTATATCTTTTTTATTATTTAAAAACAAGTAAAAAAAAAGACTACTTTTAAAAAGTAGTCTTTCTATTATAAATTAAATATTAATATCCTCTTTCAGCCAATTCTTTTTCAGGTTCATTTTCCCATTGAAGTGGTTCATAAACAGATCCTGTAAACCATGTTTCTCCTGTTTTCTTATCTCTTATTATGAACATATATGGTTTATCAAATGTTAAGTCAATTTCTTCAACTGGAACATCATAGAAATAATCAAAATCTCCACCAGCACCAAGTCCACCAACTACTGTAGCTGCTGCGGCTTTTATTCCGTCTTGTGTAAACTCAATATTAGCTTTATGTTTTGCTGAATCTATATATAAGCTTGTATCATCACTTATTTCAGTTAAATTTGCTTTTCCTAATTCAAAAATATCTTTTATTCCTAAGCTTTTTAAGCTTTCAATTAAATCTAATTCATATTCAAATTTAAATTTAGGAATAAATCCAGTTATTCTTGTGATTACTCCCTCTTTAAAGTTTTCCGTTTTTATTTCTTTTAAATTACTTAAATAATTATTAATTTTTGTTTCATCAGTATTATTTATAAATGAATCTAATGATTCATTAGTTGGCATAATACCAATGTATTGTAATGTTGTTCCATCATATTCTTTTAAATCTTTTGCAAAAACTTTTACTGTATCATCAGTATATAAAGAGAACTCTGAAAAACTTTGAGCTCTATGATAGTTTTCACCTATTGATTTTATATAATCATCTATAAATTCTTTTATTTCAGCTTCACTTGTATTTCTATTATTTTCCTGAATATATTTTCTATATTCAGCTTCTACAGTTTTTCTAATATTTTCTTCGCCCAATTCCTTTATAATATCATAATTATTTATTGCTGCCCCAATTTCCATACCTGATACTTTTTGTTTATCATCTTCAAAATTATGAGATTTTACTGTTTGAGCAATGCTAACAGCATCAAATTTTTCATGAGAATAATCAATAGAATCAAATGCTTTTTGTAAGAATTTGACATTCCATTCCATATCAATTGATAACGCATTTACAAGCATAAATTTTTGCTCTGGATTTATTTGATCAAGCATATTTTTAATTATTCCATTTGTTTTTTCTTCAATCCATTTGTTTATAGCATCTGGACTTGTAAATGAATCAAATTTAATTTCAGCGTCATATTTGCTTTTTAAGTTGTTTATATAATCTGTCTTTATATTATTTTTATATGCATCTTTTATAAAGAAAGAATTGGCTAAAGATAAGTTTTTACTTGACTTATATGTTGTTAAATCATAATCAGCAATATATTTTGCTATTTGTTCTTTAGCTTCTCCTGTTGCACCTTCTTCTAACATTTTTAATGCATATTTAATAGAAAGTGGACTATAAATTGTATTCTTTTTTTCTTTAGCATCTTTTAAAAATTTTAAATCAAAATTTGAAAGACCACTTGAAATTGCTAAAGTTTCATCATCTGCAGATAAATGTTCTTCAGTTGGTGTTATTTGTGTGGTTGAATTAGTAGAATTTGAATTATTATTTCCATTAAATAATAATTTTAAACTATCACTAAAAATTGCAAAACAAACTATAATAGATATTAATAACATAATTATTAATACTAAAATAAATGTACTAAGTTTAATCCTTTTTCCTTCTTTTTTTTCATTTTTTTCTTCTTCCATTTTATCTACCTCCGTACTTTAGATAATTTTAACCTTTGTTTGGTTCACAATAATTTTATATTATTTAATTATTTAAGTCAATAACTTTTTATAATTAAATTCTTTTAAATTTAAACTAGTAAATCTTCGACAATCAAGTAATCCTCTAAAATATGTACTTAATCTTTTATTCATTATTAAATTTTCTTTTTCTGATTTGTTTAATTGTTTTATATGATATTCTAATTTACATGCTAGACTTTTTTCTTTTGAAGTCCAAACGGCTTCTAATTTTTTTGGAGTATGAGATTTAGTATATTTTGCACCATTTTTGTTTTTTAAAAAATGATCATTCATTCTTTTATTTAAATCATTTGTCATACCTGTATATATTGAATTATCTTCACATCTTAACATATATGTATAATACATTT
>AUXO012357460.1_pt1 | contig 11207 bp, 7 predicted proteins | sample 768731 | NCBI WGS metagenome assembly AUXO01 (sample SAMN02715735, study PRJNA202380) | gut metagenome | biome: sheep rumen | host: Ovis aries | place: New Zealand: Palmerston North | reverse complement strand
CACATTCAAATTTCCCGTCGAAAGCGAAGTACTCGTCTGGTGATAATTCCCTTTGATATCGCGAGTCAAAAGTCCCGCCTTGAGCAAGAAACGCAAACTTTCACTCACGTCAGCAGCAGAAATCGCAGGCTTGCACATTTTGGCAATTTCATTTGGTTTTGCCCCCGGCATCGCCACAGCAAGTTCTCGGACAATCGAATGTTTCCACGTCTCGTAATAAGTGTACATCTCGCTGCCGAGAATTTTCACGCGGTTGGCCTCGCCAAGTGCTTGCATTTCTTCAAAACACTTTTTCTTTTCTTGGTCCGTCTTCGCATTTTCGTAGCGTACCATCAAGACAAAATAATCAAATTCAAAACCCTCCAAGCCCATAGCAAGCGCAGTCTTTATTGCACTCTCTTCACGCAAGCGAGTTTTTCCGTCACTGACCAATTTCAAGTACGAGCCCGATGCGAACCCGGCAATCTTCGCAAACTCGCGCCACGTAAACGCAGAACAGCGCTTGCGTTCCTTGTAGTAGTCGAGAATATACTCGCGATAGTTCTTGTATTCCGTAACCGATTTCATGTTATTAAAAATAGAAACACTGGATTAAGTATGCAATAGCAGAGAATATTTTTAGAAAAACAAAAATGGCGTTTTTACGCAAATTTCAACATTTTTTAAATACATTTTAAGATTTTTAAAATCTAAAGAACAAAATTTGAATTCTATAAAACAAAACCCCCTGCTATACAGCCGAGGGCAACGTTATGATTCTATATGTAATTGAACTTGCTTTTAGTAATCTTCAACGCAACGGATGTAATTACTATAACCAGTCCAATAAGGTTGAATATAAGCGGAATCCAAATTCACAGTAAAAACATCGACCAATTCTCCTATAGAGACCGTGACATTATATTTTTCATCTTTGTTCACATGAGTACTCCAAATACTTCCTTCATAACCATACGTTTTCATCGAAAAGCCGAATACATCCGTGATATAAGGCGATATTTTTCCAGTACGATACCCATCGATATCAGTATTATCTAACGCATATAAAGAATATGGCACATTTCCGACCTTCAATAAACTTTCAATTTCATCCATCGTGGGTATATGCCAACCTTTAGGACAGATTCCTTGCACAAAGCCAGTCCATTCGCAAAGAGCCCCACATCCACAATTTTTAGAATTTCGAGCTAATGCCGTAGAATCTATAGCGGCCGACCATATATAACGACGTCCGATATTTTCGCATTCATAACTATCGCAGAAACTAGATGAATCTAAATCATCCGTTTTAGCTAAATAGCGGAATCTCAAATGTTCTGCCATCCACTTATATTTGCCAACATACACAGTTTTATAAATCTCACCATCGCGAGCATCTGTAATAGACCCCACCCTCGCATCATCAGAAAGACTCCTTTCAACCTTATTCCAAGAGCCCTTGCTACAAAGCATCTTCCATTTATAATTCGCACTATCAGCCTGATACATCTTAGTTTCCCCTTCAATTTTTTCAGAGCAATCAAAGCCAACCAAGCGATCCCAATAATCTGTGGCTTTTACATACCCATCCTTACAAGAAAAATACGTTTCTTTATTGGAATAAGAAAATTTAAAAACAATCCCTTCTGTACGATCTTTACATACATCCTTTTCCGCCAACACCTTAATCCAAAAATGATGGAGAATCGGTTCAAATTCAGGCACATCACCCAATTTCCATGATTGAACATTCTTTCTAAAATCAGCATACCGCCCATCGGCTTCAGCATTCATTACCCATTCTGCAACAGCCATGCGAGTTTCTTTATTATCCCACGAGCCATCCGTTTCCATATCCTTCGATATTTCCGACAACAATTCCGTTAAATAAGCTATATCCCGATCGCCTTGCAATAAAATCGATATAGCCAACAAGGCCGCATTACCCTTAGTTTTCCCAAAAACATTTAAATCTTCCGAATTTGCAATACCGGTTGTATCCACAAAAAATGCCGATAGGATTTCTCTCTGAGCCTGTTTTTTCGCCACCTTAAATTTCAATTTATCATGCGTCACTAAATAAAATACACGGTCATATTCCAGATGCGTAAGCAAATTCACATTTGCCGAATTTCGCGATGAAACATCCGTCAAAGCCATAAGAGACAACTTTTTCGTGGTCTTTTCACCACTAACTTCATTACGATAATACCCCGTTGCCTGCAGCAACGCATATTGACTTATAAGGTTTCGAGTGCTAAAAACAAATCGTCCATCATCAGATTTGATCGAGCCCACAAAATTACCATTAGTCTGCCTTAAAGTCCGTCCACTTTCTAGTTCATATAGATTAACAAGGGACCCTTTAATAAATGGGCCTTTATGAGAATAGCCACTCAAAGAATCGAGCGAAACAGGTTTTGAATCATCGGGTTCGCTACTTGATTTCGGAGCATTTACACTTGACGACGATTCTACACCCGAAGAGCTGCTATACGTAAGATTAATCGTTGTCTTTTTATCACCACATTTTACTACAATCTGCAAGGAATCCTTGCTCTGTTCCACCGTGCAATCATCGCCATTTGAACCCGTTTTTCCATTATTTCCATTGCGAGCAACGCCTACAGAATCCCCATTGCAAATGACTTTAACTCCACTTCCATCCGAAAGTTTTTGTGTTGAGCAAGAATACTGAACTTTTGCGCTATTGACTGGAATACGCCATTCATCATCAACACAAACCCTTGTCAGCAAATCTTTCTTGACAAGAATAACATGACCTTCATTTTTTGAGCCACATGGAGGCAATGAAGAGACTTCATCAACCTCTTCCATCCCCTTTTCCGATTGGTTAACAGTCTGAGTCGAAAATTCTTCGCCACAAGAAACTAAGGCCAAGACAATTGACACAAAAACAAATCTAGGAAGATTTCGTGACGCAATATTCATAATACGCCCTCCTATTTTTTATTTTTCACACAACGAACAAAAAAGGGTGATCGTTCTGAAATATAAGTGTGACTATTTAAATCATATTCACTTTCATTAAACCTCATTTGATAATCGACACACGCCGTCCAAAGTTCACTTCCTTCCTGCAATACACCAAAACCATACTTATCTACACCATTTGCATTAAACTTATAATTAACCCATCCAATATCACTCCTTAAAGCATCTAACACCGATATTCCCGGGCTATTTTTCAAAACAAAGTCAATCAACTCCCTTACTTCAGATGTATCCGGCAAATGCCACCCTTCAGGACAAATTCCTTGTACCGGATAAGTAAGAGAGTATCTATTTTCCCATCCTAACCCCGTTCTCACACTATCCATTATTTCACTCCATGTATAAGCACGCCCATACAAGCGACAATCTGCCGAATCCAAACGCGCCCCAGAACTCGTCGCACATTTATACCCTCTTGAAGTACTCGGATACTCATATTTCAGATTTTCTGCCATCCATATTTGATTACCTATAGTAACAACACCATAAGTTTTATTATCTCGCGAATCTGTCATAGTGGCCATTGTCTTTGATGGGCGAGAACCAGTAAAATGCCATTTGAGTCCATCATATGCATTTTCAGTGCATTCGTAATCTCGAATCCAAAACTTATTAGTATACGAACCTTTTTCCCCTAATGCACGATAATTACACACTTTTCCAATAAGAGTATCAGATGCTGTTGCTAGAGAAAAATTCCCCCCTTCATATGAACAATAAAATTTTTTCCCATCATACTTGCCTTTGCTATTTTTTGCGACAAAAAAATTACCAACATCTTCCGAGCCACAATCAATAGGCAACCCATACTCACCATCAAAAAAATCCATCTTCATAGAATGAGAACGTAAAGAATCATACGCATAGTCAGCTATTTCGGCACGCAATTGAGTATCATCCCATTTTCCATCTTTTTCTATATCTGCGGACATTTTACTCAAACGTTCAGAAACTTCCGCTACAGTTAAATCACCCTGCATCAGCATCGAAATCGCGCGTAAAACATTATCATGGACATCCTCAAGAATCAAATCTTCAAAATCTTCAATATCGGTGGTATCATAATGAAAAGCTTTTAAAATTTCTGCACGGGCTTGCCTTTTAGCAGCCTTGAATTTCATCTTATCAACCGTCACCAAATGATAAACACGAGGATATTCCAAATGAGTTAACACATTAACATTCGCTGAATTTCTGTTAGATATATCTGTTATCGCATTCAACGTAATCATATCTCTTGTCCGTTCATTAGTCACTTCATTTAAATAATAACCGGTCGCCTGCATCAAAACATACTGACTGACCAAATTTCTCGAAGTGAACTTAAAATGTCCATCATCAGAATCTATTCGGCTCACAAAATTTCCATTCGTTTGCTTCAACGTTTTTCCATCCTGCAACTCATATAAATACACAACAGAGCCTTTTACAAACGGTCCCTTCTGTGAATACCCAGACAAAGAATCCATTGAAATTGCAATCGCAGAATCTTCGTCCACAACAGCAGAAATCACCCCCGAAGTATCTTCAGGATTTTCTTTTGGAACTGCCAAATCAGCAATCGGCAAATTAACAACCACGCTATCTTTGCCACATATAATCACAGAACGTTTAACATCTTTATCATAACGGATACTACAGCCAGTTCCATTCGCTCCATTTTTCCCAGCAGATCCATTCGAAACAACCGCAACAGAATCACCATTACACATCACTTTATAGCCAGATTTATCGCTCAACAAAGTGGTAAAACACGCGGCCTCTTTCAAATAGTCGGTCGTTGTTAATTTTTGCCATTCACTATTTACACACACACGTAAAGAAGAATCTTTCTTTACAAACACTTCTTGCTTTTCATGCTTAGCATCACAATCAGGAAGTTTTTCATCATCCTGAAAGATTTCTAAAGATGCATACGACACTTGAGTCACATCTGTCACAGTTTCATCATCGCCACAACCAACAAAAGCACAAGTAAAAGCGACCAACAAAAACAGGATATTTTTCTTAAGATTCATAATAGCCCCCACTTAATTTTTTTTGCATCGGACAGCATAGAATTCATCCAAGTTGCAATATGGCAAACTCATGCTCGTCCATTGATTATGGAATATACGGCAACGAATGATTACATCATTTTCATCATCATAATACATGGTCGATGAAAAATAAGTGATACGGTAATCATATTCACCAGGTTCTTCATCATAATGCGTATAGAGTGGTTTAGCAGCAAAGCCATAATCATCCGTTCCATTACCACTTCCAAGCCATCCTTCAGTCGCCTTAAGCCTTGCATCAACCCAATCAGGAACAGAAAGACCGTGAGTACCATACGAACCATTATACCATAAATTATTTATAGCCTCTTCATAAGTTGTTTCGGTCCACACTTCCATCAACTGATCTTCCCATTCCTTGAATGAAGGAATATGCCAACCATCAGGGCAAATCCCCTGAGTCCCCCCCTTTTCAAGACTAATTGAATCCAATATATCTCTTCCACGTATTTCATACTTAAGCAATCCTGGATTATCAGCATTCTCTACAGCAAGGTCTTCGGCCATCCAAATTTGCTTTCCTATAAAAGCAACGTTATAATACAAACCTGTTTTCGGGTCATCCATTTTCACACGCCATATTCCATTTTCACATCCAAGATAAAACTTGTCCAATTCACTCTTGGCATTCAATAGTTGAATAACCTTTCCTTCATTACTAGCAGTACACGCATCAACACCATATTCCACGGACACAAAATTCTTGATAATCGATTCAAATTCAGGAACATCCCCTAAATTCCACCCTTTGACATTGGCACGGATTCTCTGTAAAAACGGAAGAATTTTTACAGCTCCATCCGCAATTTTTATAGTCAAAGACTCATCCAAAATACCATCTTTTTCCAAATCAGCAGAAATTGCCGAAAGTATATCCGTCAGCTCCGCAATAGAACGTGTACTCTGTAACATCACCGATATAGCCAAGAGTGCAGCATTACCCTTATTAGTACCAAACACGCTTAAGTCTTCAGACTCTCCCACTCCTGTTGTATCGATATGGAACGCTTTCAAAATTTCAGACTGGGCTTTATGTTTAGCAGCCTTGACCTTCATTTTTTCTTTCGTCACCAAGTAAAACACACGGTCATATTCCAAATGCGTCAACAAGTTCACATTAGCGCGGCTACGTTTCGATACATCCGTGAGCGCAAACAACGTCAAATCATCCGATGTTGTTCGCCCAGTCACTTCATTCTTGTAATAACCATTCGCTACAAGCAATGCATACTGGCTTACCAAATTACGTGCAGAAATTCTAAAGAATCCATCATTAGAATTGATAACCCCCATAAAATTTCCATTTGTCTGCTTCAACGTGCGACCATCCGTCAACTCATAAAGGCGAACATTACTCCCTTGCACAAAAGGACCTTTTTGAGAAAAGCCACTCATCGAATCAAGCGAAGTCTGCACAGCCTCTTCATCTAATGAAGAAGATGAAACAACAACTTTTGAACTACTACTTACTTTTACGGAGCTACTACTCGATTTTCCAGAATCTTTATCCATATCAAAAATCAAGGAATCGTTTTTACATACGACCTTTACGAAAGTCGTATTTTTTATTTGCGTCGCACTGCACATCTGCGAAGCATTTTGTCCATTTTCACCTTTCTTACCATTTTCACCATTCAACAGAACTCCGACCGAATCCCCGTTGCAGACAATCTTTATGCCACTACTATCCGAAAGTGCCTGTGTTTTGCACGAATAGGAGCCCGCTGTCGATTTGGCTCTAAACCATTCATCGCCAGTGCAAACGAAAGTGGTCGATTCGCTCTTTACCCATGCTTGAGCCCCTTTATTCTCGGAACCACAATCTGGAAGTGCATCCAAATCCGCCACGATTTCCATGCCGGGTTGAGTCACCTGTGTAATATTTTCGGTGGTAATGTCGTCACCGCAAGCGGCGAGAGCAAATACAGGCCATAGCCGAAAAAGACATTTTTTCATAAGAGCTCCCCTTCCAATTTAAAGTAGGCAATCTTTACATTATCACTTCTTTATGCATCGAACCGATGCATAGCTTTCATTTTCTAGCCCAAACACCGCAGTAAAATTGTCACTATCCGCAGTAAGGCTCAGCGTCTGGTGAGAATAAGAAACCTTCGTTGATGAGGTCCACCAATAACCTAGAGAACCGACTTGATCACATTCTTTTTCTTCATCACACTTGCCTCCAGGCAACGCCGTAAATCCGACGTTATCATCGCCATTTTCTCCAGACCAACCTGCAGTTGCCTTGAGATGTTTTCCAGCATCATAATCGCGGAGTTCATTTTTCTTGAGCGAAAACTCTGCAATGGCATTGTATTCATCAGCAGTCGGGAGTCGCCAACCCGATGGGCACGCCACATTTGCAGCATCATAGTCATACAAGAGTCCATATTTTTCGCAATTCGAATTATCGCCGCCGTAACACATGGTATTGCCAGAACTCGGAACATATCGCAAATTTTCCTTAGTCCAGCACTGTTCATTTATTTTAACAGTCTTGTATTTAACATCTCCGCGAGTCACCGTAGAATCGCCACAAGTCCATGTCGAAACACTGCTAGACGAAGCTGTTTCTGAGCTACTCGACTTAATCGTTTCAGATTTCTTGCTAGAACTCGAAGAACTATTCGAGGACTTTTCTGAACTGCTGGACACAGAAGATGTTGACGTCTTTTCTTCCTTGCTAGAACTCGAATTTTTCGTTTCCACTACCGAGCTACTCGAGCTGACAGAAGAACTGGACGATTTAACCTCATCCACACTAGCCTCGTAATTATCGGCACCGGGATCCATCGGATTATCTCTATCGCCGATATCGGCGCAAGAAACCAAAATAAAAAGACAGGAGATTGCCGCAGTCGATAAGCCCACTCGCAATGACATTTTTGATTCATTATAAAAAAGCATGACAAACCTCCCTAGAAAACAAAGAATACAATGGCGCCAGCACCGATCAAGCCACCACCGACTCCATAGAAGATGTTTCGCATAGTCTTTGCAGATTCAACTTTATCCCATTGGTCATCAAAATCTTTCTTGTTATCAAAACTTGCCTTATCGTATTTTTTGCGTTCATCTTTTACAACCGCATTTTCGTAAATACCGACACCCACACTGGCAAGGCCCAAAACCATCATCGCTATAGAAACCGGCTTTGTTACAGCCGAACGCTTTTCCTTCGCCATCGCAGCACGGGCAGCTTCATCAGCAGCCTTCTGCTCCGCAGAAGCAAGCGAATCGGCGCGGAGTTCATCAACCGTAGGTTTCGCATTCCGCAATTTATGTGTTATATTCAATTTATCCGTATTCAGCCATTCAATCACAACAGTTTCGCGGAACTCATCCTCGCCAACTTCAACTTTAGCACAAACAGGAATGCGCCCAACAAAAGGCGTACGACCTACCATCGAACCATTTACAAACACGGGCACCTCGCGAGATTTCCCGTTAAATTCCGTCGCTAAAGAGAAACTCCCCATGGCTGCATCAAGCGAATTGTTCACCGATACCGTTTTACCGCTCATCACGTTCACTTTAAATTTTTGCGGTTCATAACAACGGTGAATAAATTCTACTTCATGAACACCTGGATTCAATTCCCATGTACCGCGTGCATACTTGCGACCGTCCTTCTTGCTTTCGCCATCGATATTGATCAACAGTTCCGCTTCATGCCCCACCTTGTCCGTCAGCACCGGCTGCAAGTCGATTTTTCCGAAAGAGCTTGACAAAATACGCGAAAAGAGTCCATTCGATTTTTGGCGAATTTCCACTTCGAGAGATTCAATGTCGGGAGCCTTGGAACTAAAGCTACCCATGAGTTTATTTCCAGCCGTTTCATAGAGTTCGACCGTAATCGTCAAGTTGTTTGCAAAACGGCCAACATGCCCTTGCGCCACATAGTCAGCAGAAATATTTTTGCCGGTTTCCACAAGGCAACTTCCTTCGCAGTCTTCCACGGCTTTGCCCGGCGGGAGCATCATGCTGATATTTTCGCGAGTCATGATGGTATAGTTCTGTTCTGCAGGGAGAACCTTCACCGCCTCAGAACGCAACACATCGGTAAGATACTGTTTATCTTCGAGCGTGACAACATCCTTCGCGGAGGTAGTTTCAAGAACAGCCACATGTGTCGCAAAAGCGGGAATAACCGACAGCAAGAAAACAATATTTAATTTGTATAAGATATTCATAATTACTCGACCTCGCCCTTGAGAATACTTATGTAATCTTCGCCTTTGGAGCCAATCAAAATCTGCGGATGCATCGATTTATCGACCAAAAGAGTTTTGGGCAAATCCATATTTTCACCTTCTTTCACAAGGCCAAAACCTTGCGTAAGGCGACCAAACGGATCCACCACGGCATTCAATTTTTCTAGCGAGAACGTGGCCAGATACTTAGTCAGCATTTCCTTATCGCGTTCGCCCACATTCACCAAAACCACAGCCGTTTTCGCAGCCTCTAGAGCAGATGCATTCGCAGAAATCATCTTCAAGCCTTCGCGACAATGTAAGCACCAAGACGCATAATACACAAGAGCCACACGATCAGACTTCTGAGCAAGCGCTTTCAAGTGATTACGCGTAAACGGCGCATTATCGTTCTGCAGTTCAAACACCGCAAACCACGGCAACGAATCCTGGATAGCCGTTGGGAGCGGTAACTTCACGGATTTTGCGGTAGGTTCCGCAGCTAACGAAACCGTTACCGAGGACAACACCAGCAAACAAACCATAATCCACGCATTTATAATATTTTTTCCACGTTTCATAGATTACCTCATTATCCAACGGTCAATTTCATATTTCCAGCCTTGAACAAAGTCATTCTTCGATGCATTCTTGACAAGTTTTGCCCTTGCTTCGTCCAAATCAAAACGCCCCGTTCCTTTGAGTGAACCTCCCAAAGTAAAGTACGTTTCGCCATTACACGATTTGCCATTCAGTGCAACCGATTCAGTACATGAAACCCCAAGAGTCCCTTCCTTACAAGTGGGTGATGAAATATCCAAATCAAGCACAAGGCCCTCCTCGCAAGATCCGTTCAAGCTCTGGAGTTTGATATCACCCAAAATCTGTTCCAGCAGAATTTTTCCCTCTTCGGTTTCAAAATCACCATAAGTGTAAACTTTGTATTTACTCTTAAAATTGATATAGTTTTCAGTAGCCTTCGCATAGCTATTATCTATTTCAGCCGAATTTTCATTGAAACCGAGTGATTGCAAAACAAGCAGCAAATCCCTGTACTTCGAATAGGCGACCGTCATTTTTTCGTAGTTATCCTTCTTTCCAAGCGGATGTGTCGTATTCAAAAGAACCGCTACTGCAGCCATCAATTCATCGCGATTTTTATGCAAATCATCTCGATAAGGTTTTGCGGCATCGCTCTTGGACATGCAAGCCACAACGCCCACAACACCATCATGGGCAAACGTTTCGCGCACATGTACATCTTGACGGTTGCGAAGTTCAATGGACACTTGCGACTTACGATCAAACGACGACGAAATCGACTCCTCGCCAGCGGCGGAAACATCCGACTTCACCTGCATAACGCTTGTCGAAACCACCGAACTCTGAATTTGGGTCGCAACCTGCGATACAGCACTATTCAAAGCCTGGTCATAATCACTTGCAAGGCCAGCGCCACGGAGTTCTCCTTCGGAACACGAGACCAAATCCAATTCCTGAGATACGGACATTTTAGGCGTGGAGCGATGAGACTTGGCTTTTTTCTCAGAAGCGCAGCCAGACAACACCGCAACACCTAAAATTGCCACAAGGAGATAAATATAAAGCTTAATAGACATAAATACAGCCTCCCCTCCATCGTCTTTTTAGGACCGCCACCATTAAATAATAAAATCGTAATCATATAATAATATATAACAAAAAAATCGTAATGAGCTAAAATTTCTTTACAATAAGGCCATTTTTCCGCCAAACGTGACCCAACGCAATATTCCAAATTGGAGCGGTTTACATAAAAAAATCCTCGCCGAAGCGAGGGGTTGCTTTTCTGCATAGAATTTCATATATTTATCCATAGATAGGGTGGAAGGGTGTCCACCTGAGATAAAAAAGAAAGCCCAAATGGATGACAGGGTGGTAGAGCGACCACCTGAGATAAAAAAGAAAGCTCATTAGATGA
>AUXO013995145.1_pt1 | contig 11210 bp, 10 predicted proteins | sample 768731 | NCBI WGS metagenome assembly AUXO01 (sample SAMN02715735, study PRJNA202380) | gut metagenome | biome: sheep rumen | host: Ovis aries | place: New Zealand: Palmerston North | reverse complement strand
TTTCAGAGTTACACAATGTATGAGATTCTACGACTAAGGGAGTTTTTCCTTTAAGTTCTGTAAGCACTCCCACGAAATCCAACTTAACACAAACCATCACGTCTGGATTAGTCTCACTAATTGCTTGTCTCATCCTACTTTTGAGCGTTTGCCTAAGTGTTTGTCTTTTTAGAAGTCTAACAATCCCCCGATACAGATATTGCTGATGCATTCTCACACCTAAGTCGGAATGTCTGACATTAGAATGCATCTCATACGGCAATGGATGATCGCCCTGACTAGTTGTCACTAATGTAAGATCCCACCCATACTTTCCTGCCAAGGTGTTCATCTTGTCAGCCAATACTCTCTCCATTCCTCCATAAACAGCGAAAGAATCCGTAAAGTATGATAGTCTCATTATAAAATACAAATATATACTATACAAAAGTAGCCAAAATATTTAATATAAGCAAAAAATGATCTGTTTTTTTATAAAAAATAGCTTTAAAGACATTTCTTTTGCTATCTTTTAGTGAAAAAAGCATCTAAAATTTGGCTATCAAGAAGAAAAACATTAAATTTGCATATTAAATTAAAGATATGCCCACTGAATATACAATTGAATTCGCAAACAGGAAGTGTACAACAACACTACGAGGTTTGGCCATACTAATCATAATGATTGGTCATGTAGGGGTTAGTGGTTTTAATTGTAGATATTTCAATCCTTTTGGTGGTATAGGTGTAGCAATGTTTCTATTCTTATCCGGATTTGGACTAGCAGAATCCTTTAAAAAGAACGGACTTGATGGCTTTTGGAAGAAGAAAGTATTAAGAATTGCTATCCCATACTTAATTTGGATACCAATATACCATATACTTATTCGAGTCTCGCCACTTGGATCAATTAATCATTTGGAAATTATTCCTAGATACTGGTTTATTGAATATTTGTTTATCCTATATATTATATTCTACATAACATTCCGTTTTTTCAAAGAAAAAGCTTTGGTGACAATTGCCATATTAGGTGTCTTTTCATTTGTATGGCTGAATAATCTTCGAGCAGAACAATCTTTTTCTTTTCTTTGCGGTTTGTTATTTTCAAATTACAAATCTCAAATTTCAAATTGGGGGAATATCAAATCCATGCATATATCACTACTGCTAATAACTATAGGTTTGACAGCACTATTAATTAAGCAAACTCCTGCTCTAAAAGATTATGATTTGGAAAGCAAAATAATATGCTTTCTTAACCTTATGACTAAATTATCGGTTGCTTCGGGAATCATTCTTTTCTTTGTTTACAGACATCCCAAAGGAGACACCTTTTTCCTCAGTATCGGGAATATTTCATACGAATTATACCTTGTTCACGTACCCTTCTTCATGGCCATTACAGGAAAGACATCATACCTGACATTATTCTTTATTCAGTCTTTCATAACAGCATATTTTCTGTCATTCTTAACTAAAGCCACAAATAATGTTATCAACAGTCATGGATAAATACTATATACCAAACCGGCTAAATTGGATAGACTGGGCGAAAACAATAGCAATAACATTGGTCGTTCTTGGTCATATACCACAAGAACGAGGTAGCTTTCTTGTAAGCTATATCGTACAATTTCACATGCCCCTATTCTTTTTTATTTCCGGTTATTTGACAAAAAAAGAGTCCTTTTGCAAAAAGACCCTCAAGAAATATATAAATTCACTTATAATTCCTTATTTTATATATAATGCAATTTTCTATCCATTTTGGTTTGTTAGATATTTATACGAAAACACAAACATTGTGATACTTGATTGCATAAGACCTATCATAGGTGTCTTTCTGGCTCAGAATACAACTCCTTATTCAACTCCACTATACGGAGTAACATGGTTTCTTATTGCACTTTTTACAATGAAAATCATTTTTGCTGCATGTAGTAACTTGAAATATAGGAATTACATATTTCTCTTCTTATCAATCATATGCTCTATTGCATACATTTACAATGAATTCTATAGAGTAACTACAGATTTAGTTCCTGTGGGCATTATAAAATGTCTTCCATTTTTTGTTTTAGGTTTCGTATCGAAAGAGACAAACGTCATTACACCCCTTCCCAAAAATAATTATTTAATTATTGGTTTAACTTGTTTTGCAGTTAGTATATTCGCTTTTACATTTTTAAGGTGGAACAACAATATTCCTCTATATGGGTTATGTTTTGGGGCTATCAGCATATCTGCCATAGGTGTAGTTATATGTATATGCAAGCTATTAGATAGTATTCACTTTCCTCTAATAACGAACTTATCAATCGGAACTATGGTTATCATGGGACTGCATGGTATCATCATCACGACCTTCAATTTCCTTTTTTCAATATTATGCAATATAGAAAAAGGAATAACATATTCATGGTATATAGCAATTCTACTAGCAATATTTTATGTCCTTATTTTATATCCACTAATTATCATATTCAAAAACAAATATTCATTCATGTTAGGCAAGTCTATCCACTAATTTGTTAAAGAAGAAATGAAAAAATACGGCAATAAAGATCTACTTGTAAGTGTGATTATCCCTAATTATAATCATGCGAAATATCTATCGAAAAGGATTGAAAGTGTAATTAATCAGACATACAAACATTTTGAAGTAATAATACTAGATGACAATTCTTCTGACAACAGCATTGAAATAATAAGGAAATATGAAACTAACGAACACATTTCACATATCATTATAAATAAAGAGAACAGCGGATCAACTTTCAAGCAATGGGAAAAAGGATTTCAATTAGCCAAGGGGGAATTAATCTGGATAGCAGAAAGTGATGATGACTGCGCCCCAACATTTCTTGAAAAATTAGTTGAGGCCTTTATTTTGGACGATAGTTGTGTCCTCTCATTCTGCAAATCTCAGAAAACAGATTCTGAAGGGAGATTTCTTAGCGAAGAAGGATTTGACAATTCCTTCAAGATGTCGGGTCTTGACTTCATAAAAAAACATTTATGCCATCACAACTACATATCCAATGCCAGTGCCGTTATATTCAAAAAAAGTGTGTTGTCCATGATTGACAGGTCTTTTACATCATATAAAGGATGTGGTGACTGGATAGTATGGATAGAAATCGCAAAATGTGGAAATGTCTCATATAGCAACCTGGCATTAAATTATTTCAGAATACATGAATCAAATACAACCAAGAAACAAGCGTTCAGTGGAAAGAATGAAATCGAAGGGATGGAAGTATATAAGTTTATGCTAAAGAAGAATTATATTGGATATAGAGATGTCCTTAGAGCAAGAATCTCCCATATATATTCCGTAAAATATGGCAAACAACATACGTTCTATTCTGAAGAGACCAGAAAGGAAATAATGAAATGCTGGAAATCCAACAGATTCATTAATATCTTCATATATATAATACACTTGGTTCAGTCTCACACAAACATCAAAATAATAAAAAGGTAATATCTCACAAATATATTAAACCCACCTGATTGCTTTACCCACTAAATATGAAATACCAACAAACAATTTGGGTGGCATTTTGCTCAACAAATAAAAAAGTATGTGGAATAATCTATAACGTTTAAAACGGATAATATCATTCCATGAAGCAGGATGCCTTAATTCCTCACGTATTTCACTACTACTCAAAGGTTCTGTAAAACGATGGCGATGTCTTAATGCAACGCAAACGGCACGAAACTTATGCTTCATAACTCTTGCACAGTGAGCATCATAGAAAGACCGAGACCTTAATCTTGCACATCTTTTAGTCATCCTTGAATCAGTAAGAAAACGTTCTCTAATCTCTGCTGTAGGTATATGGTCTCTTGCTTGATTTCCCATTATTGACCCTGGGCGTAAAATATAATTATACGTCACATTAGGAAGAAGTACTGCACACTTTATCTCAGAATAAAAATCTGACAAGAACAAAGCATCTTCATCCTTTCGAGCTGCAAAAAGCAAGTTGTTTGCATGAAGGAATTCTAAACTGAACAAAATATTCCATGCATTTATACCGATATGCCATCTAAGATCCTGACACAAATAACGTGGGAAAGCATCCTCTCCCTTTATTACTTCTTTCTTAGAATACACAAACGTTGGCATTTCAACATTAGAACCATATACAATCTTACGAGATGAGGCAAAAACAGCATCTGCCAAGTTCTGTTCTGCTTCTTCAACCATTAGTTTGATAGTATCTTTCTCTATATAATCATCTGAATCCAAAAAATATATATATTTGCCTTTTGCATTTGCTATTGCTGTATTTCTTGCTTCACCTAAGCCTTTGTTATGGACATGCCGAACAATTCGTATCTGCCCACCTCGACTATGTTTCTCTTTAAAATCTTCCACTATCTGGATGGAATTATCTGAGCCACAGTCATCAACAATTAACAATTCAAGACTCTCATACGTTTGTTCCAACGCAGAAGCCAAACACTTCTCAATATAGGCTTCCACGTTATATACAGGAATGCCGATTGTTACTAAAGGCTTATTCATTTCTACTTTTTTCTAATAATTCTCTAAAGAGTTGTTCCCACTGAGGCATAATATTATTTCCCATGAACCGCTGAGAAGACATCCGAGCATTATGCCCCATTTTACATCGCAAATCACTAGAATCCATCAGTTCACTTAACCTCTTTACATATAAATCTAAATCACGGCTTTTTACCAGGAATCCATCTTTTTTATCTGTTATTATATAAGATGGTCCTGATGGGCAGTCAAAAGAAACGACAGGTAAGCCACAGCTCATAGCTTCCGGCATCACTAATCCGAAAGGCTCATAGTAAGAAGTAAGAACCAGTATCGAACTCTCCAAATATTTTTCGAATATATTCTGAGTCTGATTGTATAAATATATATTAGCATCCAGGCGTCTTACCTCTTCCGTCAATTTCTCCTGCAACTCACCACTACCATACATATCCAACTGCCATCCTGGATGAACAAGATGAATTCTTTTCCATATCTCAAGCAAATCAAATATGCCTTTCTGTTCAACATATCGACCTACAAAAATTACACGTTTTGAATTGTAATCACAATATCGGTTTGTTGGATTCAGATGTACCAAATTAAGTATTACTCGTGTCTCAAGATATCTTCCCCAATCATCTGCATCACTCTGGTTCAAAGCTACCAATACATCAAATTTTACAGCATCTTTTTTTAGCAAGTCTGACCCAAATAACTCATATAACCCATTCTGCAATTTCTTATTATCAGTATTAAAGCCATACAAATAACGCAGGTCTATATGAGATTCTAGGACTCTTGAAAAATTTAGTTTACATTTGGCAACAGCTGTAACTATGTACAAATAATATGTTGCACAAATTACTATGTCTGGTTTGGTCTCATACATCAACTGATTAAATCTCTTTCGAAACAACCTATTCAGAGAAATCTGTTTAAAAAATCTATATACCCGATTGTATCTGTAAAGATTTGCCCATCGTACACCTAAGTCATAATGCTTAATCTTGGGGGATACAGGAAATATGATAGGATGCCTGCCTTGTTGGCAAGTAACCATCATCACCTCGTATCCCTGCCGCTCTGCAAAATAATTCATTTTATCAATGAAAACCCTTTCAGTCCCAGAGGCTTGGGTAAACTGTTGATATATATAAGCAATCTTCATTGTGGCTTCACCAAGTTATCACTACTATCCTCATAATGCTCCTTTTTGAAAAAGATACGCGAAATTCCCTTTGTCTGAATCCTGACATGTTGCAAAAAACTTTGCCACAGAGACTGATTACCAATTGTCCCATAGCCAGTAATAGCACGACAACGACTATCTCTGACGAACTTTATTTTGCCGTATTTCTTAAGCGACAATGCCATGGAACCATCTTCACCTCGGATAATGTCTACACGATACTCTTCCTTACGACCATAATCAGCATTATAAGCGAAAACCAGGCCACGAACACTTAGCTCTGGACGATTAAAATGCTGAATCCACAAAAAAAGGTCACGACAAAGTTCAAATAATCTCAACCCAAGTTTTGAGTGATTTGCATCGGGGAAATAACTCCATGTCGCAGACACTGCAACGACACCAGGTTTCAACAATTGCTCTATCATCAATTCATAATAATGACATGGGTATATTGTATCACTATCAACGTCGAAATAAAATTTCCCTTTTGAATGCCACAGACCACATCGCCTAGCATAACCACACGAATGTTGATACTCTGTATAAAAAGGGATTCCACTCTTCTCAAAGATCTCTGCTGTTCGATCTTTGGAATCATTATCGACACCGATAATCTCTACCGGATATTTACACTTAATCTCACTCAAAGCCCATAAACATGCTTGAAGGTGAGTTTCCTCATTATAAGCAATAACGACTATCGAAGCTAACGGCTTGTCACTTTGTAACGCTCGTAAGCGCTCACGTGTCCCCTCTACCACTTCCTGAGGAACCTCACTAAATGGTATACCATATACAGTTAGATATTTATCGTACCAATTTGCCATAATAACAATATTTGCGTGCGAAGATACGAATTTTATCTCATATTACCAAATTTTAATTTCAATTTTTATGTATGATCTATAATTTGGTTCAACGTAAACCACCATATGCCCGAGTGAATATAAAAATCAGCATATCAAATCAGTGATTTTATCTTGCCCAAAAGCCATATAAAAAAAACACACACAAATGGAGGAGATGCTGAAACGACAAAAAAAATTAAATTCTTAAAGCGCGACTGTTTAAAGTGTACAATCTGAGATAGCAAAGCTGGATGCCGCATAAAAGACCTTATCTCCTTATTGGATATCGCGGGAACAATATTTTTTCTTTTCTTTATAACATTGCAAGATATATAGAAATCTGTCAACACAATCGCCAGACATCTATTCGGGAAATAATCTTTATCTTTATACACGCATGAACTATCCTTAAGATGATCGATTGCACGTACATTATTAAGCACCTCTGCTTTCGATATATTAAGACGCTTTTGATAATGAGAAAGAGAGCCCTCACGGCAATAATAAGAATATGTTATATCAGGCAACAATACAGACCTTGAAACGAATGTCACCAACTCGAACGTAAAAACGAAGTCCTCCCAGAAGTTTACATCAATAAAACGAAGATTATTATCTCTCAGCAATGAAGTCTTTATCAGATAATTACATGCTGATGCTTGAATGCCAGCATATTTACGGTAAGCGAAACGTGCCAACTGTTCTCTTTCCAAAAATTGGACAGAAGGATACTTATAGACTTTTCGCTGACCATCAATCTCAATCTTCTCATAAGAGCCAAAGACCATTTCCGCATCATAGCGTCTGGCATTGTCCATTAATAAAGATATAGTAAAGTTAGCGATTTCATCATCTGAGTCCATAAAAAAAAGATATTCTCCCTCAGCCTTATTAATGATTTCATTCCTTGTTGCCGAAACACCCATATTATTTCTATGAGAAATAACACGGACATTTTCTGTCCTTTCATTTTCTTTCAAAATTGACTCTATAACGCATAACGAATCATCGATACTTCCATCATCGACAATCAATAATTCTACAGAGCAATAGGTTTGAGCCATTGCAGATTCCATTGCTCTACGAATATAAGCTTCAGAATTGTAGACTGGAATTCCTATGGTCACATCATATCTCATCTATTCTGAATCATATTTTCCAAAAAATGTTTCCATTGTAAAGATATTGTCTCCAAACTATAATGCATTGATTTTCTTCTGCCATTTTCTCCCATAGCAAAACGAAGTTTTTCATCCTTCATCAAACAAATTAATCGCTCCGCAAACATTCCAATGTTCAAAGATGGCACCAAGAAACCGTCTTCACCTTCTGTAATGATAGTTCTGGGGCCATTTTCACAATCAAATGAAACGACAGGCAATCCATGCGCCATAGCTTCAACAATAACAAGTCCAAAACCTTCCGTCCGAGAAGGCTGCACAAGAATAGAACTATTACGATAAACCTTACAAACATCTACTAAGCAAGCATTTAAGTGACATCGATTCTTATCTATTGATAGTTCTGTTAATAATTTAACATAAGGAGACGGGTCTCCCATTCCATATATATCCAATTCCCAATCAGGGACTCTTTTTTCGACAACTGACCATATCTGCAGCAACAAATCATAGCCTTTCTCATAAGAATAACGACCAATAGCGATCACTTTTTTTGAATTCAATAGGCTACATCGAGTTATGTTCAGAGTCATTGGGTCTGCAATTACTACTTTATTTGATAATTCCGGCCATTCTCTGGATGCACAATCTGTTAAAAGGACAACCCGATCGAGTTTTTTCAGCTGCCTCACGACATCCGACCTCCACCACCTAACAAAAAGGCGCTTAACCAAATGTAATTCAGAGGCTTCAGCACCTCTATAATAATTTCTACTTAGATGAAGTTCTCCAATCTTCAAACTTCCATCTTTAATTTTGTGAATGAAATTAATTTCACGCCTAAGAGTAGTAATCGTTACATCTGGCGCTATGTCCTTTAACAACTTACTAAGGCGTTTACGATATTGATATTGTTTCTTCAAATACAAAACAACTTTAGTCAAAAAGGGTTTACGCCATATTTCCTCAAAATTAATACCAAGATTTATTATTTGTACTCTATCAGACAAAGTAAAAAATGTCCTATTTCCTGCCCCTTCTGTCACAATTATCGTCACATCATAGCCAAGCTTCTCGGCAAAGAAAGACGCTTTACAAGCGACTACTCGCTCTGTACCTCCCGCAGAATATAAAGCAGGAGTGCAAAAGACTATTTTATACATTCTATGACTACCCATATACAATTTGTTTACAAAGGTACAAAAACTAAATCAATTACTTTCTAATTTAGCAAAAATTAATAATGAGAAAAGAAAATAATGATAATATTTGGAAGTATCAATAACATTTTGTATCTTTGCAAAAAATTAAAAAGTATTATGACAAAAGATTATAAATACAAAGTTACTGTAGGAATGCCAGTATACGGTGTTGAGCCATATATAAGGAAATGCATGTTGTCGGTGCTAAACCAAACTTTTAGCGAAGACATAGAAATTATAGCCGTTGACGATTTGGGTCCAGACAAGTCTGTAGAAATAATAAAAGAACTACAAGCAACACATCCACGTGGTAAAAACATTCGTATACTCACTCAACCCCATAATATGGGATGTTGGGCAGCACGTAATCGTGTATTAGAAGAAGCACAGGGAGAATATATCTTTTTAGTTGACTCTGACGATTATATTTCAGAAGACTGCATAGAGAAACTATATTCTCAGGCTATCGCAAATGATGCGGAAGTTGTGTACGGTTCAGTCTTACCTGTGAATCTTCAAGGAGATATAATTGATATCGGGCAAGATTTTCTAAATCAACCTTTTTTAGTTATTAATGAAAAAGACGGATTGGCAAAATTTGCAAATAAATCAGTACACCCGACATTAAGAGATTTCATTTGGAACATCTTAATCAGGCATGATTTTATTGAGAAGAATAACATAAGATTCAAGAAAGCGAGATTCAATGATGACATGATATGTAGCTGCGATATGGTTCCGCTTGTTTCAAAGGCTGTATTGATACCAGATTATACTTATTATTATGTAATAAGGGACAATTCATTGTCCAACTATCAACATCGCAAAACTATAAAGTTGGATGAAATTAAGGAATTCATTCGAATTTACACCTATCTTAAAGAGAAATGCCTTGAACTTAAAGACAAACCATACTTTGAAACGCGGTGTACAAAGGGGCTCATCTTGATGTTTTTCATGATTTGTGGAGCATTAAAGAATAGAAATAGAATTCAGCCAGAACTAGGGAACAAGGTCATTAAGGATGCAATGCGTCATCCTCTATCACTTTTGGATATTCTTAAATTCAAAAATCACAAAATAATCAATCTTGGATTTTACTTAATAGGAATTCTACCTTCAGCCCTCTCTGTATACTTAATAAAATTCATAGGAAAAAAGAAACATCTCTTATGACTAAAGTTCTTTTTATCATATTCCATGGATTTGACCCCAATAATGGTATTAGCAAGAAAATATCATATCAAGTAAATGCGCTCAAAGCATGTTGCTCAGAAGTGCATCTGTGCTATATGGACGAATCAACATCAAAAAAAAGGTTAGTAGACAATATAGTTATAGCGGACTATGGACGTGGAATCTGCAGTAAGATAAAAAAAAGAATAGAATTTCAATCGATTACCAAATACGCCATCAGCAACAAAATAGAATTCGTCTATATCAGATCTAATCACAATGCCAACCCGTTTACAATCGGGATGGTTCAGAAGATGAAGAAAGCCGGGATGAAGGTTGCTATGGAAATCCCTACTTTTCCTTATGACTTAGAGTACAAGTCCCAAGGTATTTCGAGACAAATCTTTCAAGACAAACTATTCAGGAAGAAATTTGCATCCTATTTAGACGCAATAATAACTTTTTCTGACTATGATTACATTTTTGGCAGAAAGACAATCAGGATCTCTAATGGAATTGATTTCGATAGCATCCAGTTAAAAGAGAAAAAGAACGATACATCCAACGAACTTAACTTACTTGGGGTTGCAGAGATACATAAATGGCATGGATTTGACAGGGTTGTAAGCGGACTTGCCGAGTACTATTCTACCACACAGAATTACATTGTGAAATTTCACATAGTTGGCTACTTTTTTTCTGAAAACGATGAGGAATACTTCAATAATTGTATTTCCAATTCCAAAATGGAACAATATGTTATTTTCCATGGAAAAAAGCATAATCAAGAATTAACAAATATATTTAACACATGCGATTTCGGCATTGGAAGTCTTGGTAGGCATAGAGTCGGAATTAGCAAAATTAAGACTTTAAAAAACAGAGAATATGCAGCAAGAGGAATACCTTTCATTTATTCTGAAGATGACAGCGACTTCAATGACAAACCTTATGTTTTAAAAGCACCCGCTGACGACTCTCCAATTAATATAAAACAAATTATAGATTTCTACAAGAACCTATCTATAACCCCTTTAGAAATACGTAATTCCATTTTAAATCTTTCATGGAAGAACCAAATGAATCACGTGATAGAAGAAATATATAAATGAGGAAAATCTGTTTTTTAGTAGATAGCATTTTTTCAATAGGAGGAGTTCAGAGGGT
>AUXO013207303.1_pt1 | contig 11210 bp, 1 predicted proteins | sample 768731 | NCBI WGS metagenome assembly AUXO01 (sample SAMN02715735, study PRJNA202380) | gut metagenome | biome: sheep rumen | host: Ovis aries | place: New Zealand: Palmerston North | reverse complement strand
AAATTGAATTATCTTTCCGAAGAAGAGTTTTCCTATTTGATGTCTTTGCCGAACGAAATTTTCAGTTATGTATTAAAGATATCGGCAGATTCTTCTCAATTGAAGACCAAACTGAAAGTCGGTAGAAAGTATGGCGATAAAAAATATGATGAGACTTTATCAAAATCTATTTTTGCCAATGCCGAAAAATTAGAGAATCTAAGCGTATTATATTTTATACCTTTTACCAATCTTAATAAAGAAGCCTTGATTTTTATTTTAGATAATGCAAGAAACTCTTCCGATATAGAAAAAATATTGTCCTTATGTAAAGGAATGGGACTATCTACACAATTTGATAAATCCGGTAGTGTTAATGATTTTGTAGATCCGAGATTTAAAGCTCTTGTTAAATATATTTCCATAGGAGACAGAGATTTTTATAGCAAATTGTTTGATTATGGTTCAAAAACGGTAAACCTTATTGTGGATAGTGTCGATGCCGAATTTGTAAGGGATTATATTTTTAATCCGAATTATGAAGAAATCTATAAAAAGTTGTTTGTAGGATTGGTTGATTTGGAAATAAAAAGTCTTGCCGTTGAAAATGACTATTTTGCATTAAAACTTATTTTGAATAAAGATTTTAATAGAATTTTAACGGAATCGAGATTGGATAATATATCCGACAGAGATAATATAGTTGCAAGATATTATTCGGCAATAGCCGTTTCAAGAATGGTGTATGACGGAGCAAGACAAGAAGTTAGCGATTATTCTTTTGAAAATGAAAAATTTGCATCGCTTATGCAAAAAGCTACAAGCATATATATAAGAATGATGAAAGCAATGTTGAATGTTATATTGATAGATTCAAACACGAAAATATATGCTCTTTGTAACAGCGAAAGATTGTTCGCTAAAGACAGATTTAATATAGACAGTTTAAGAGAAATTATAGAGTATATGGGAATACCTATAGATATTCCCGAAGAAAATGTGTACAAAAGACTTGGAAATAACGATAATGCATCAAAAATGTGGCTGCAGGCAATAGAAAATTTTATAATTGACTCCGATAAAACAAAAGGATATTTTGTTTTCAGGGGACATGGTGGAGAGGAATCTTTATTGGTTTATGATCCCGGTGTTAGACAAAACGGGTTAGCTACCGGTCACAAAGCGGAAAGAATTACTCCGGAACAATTAGCGGATTCTTTATTTAAATTAGCTACAAGAGAACAAAATCCCGTAAATTTAAAGAATATAACAATAGATTTAAGTTGTTGCAACTCTTATTTCTTTGCAAGAAATGTATATGATATATTGGAACAAAAATTTAGAGCGGAAAACAAAGCGGAATCTTATCCTACAATAATAACAGCGGCAGGTCTTGAAACAAAAACAGGAATTACGGATTTTCGAAGGATGGAAGGAAATTTACATAAAGGGATAAACAAACTTTTAAGAAATTTCCAAAGAGGTTCAATACCTGTTTTATCCTTGGGAATGATAGGTTTATCGGAATACCTGTTTACGGAATCCAATATTACAATGTTTACATCTTTCTTTGATAAAAACTTGTTGAAAGATATTTCCGAAATAAAAAGAGAAATTTATGATTATGTAAATTACGAGCAGGTTTCAAGAAAAGAAGAAGTTAAAATTTCCGAAGAAAAGGAAGATGATTCTGAACGGGAAAAAGAAAAAAGAGGAAAACTTTCGGCTTTTCTGCCTACATCTGTTACTGAGGCTTCCGTTTTCGGAGCGGATAAAGCCGCACCGGTATGGGAAGAAGTTATTTACAGAGCTATTCCGGCTATGATTTTTACGGGTATAGTAATTGCGGCAACAATGTTTTTCCCTGCAATACCGGCAGTGGCTATAATTGCAAAGATGGTATGTATAGGTATATTTTCTTTCTTTCAAACAAGATTTGTAGCGGCACACATAGTAACGGATTGGGTAAAAGCAAAAGATTCAGGCGGACCTCTTGTTTTAAGGAATTTATTAGAGAATAAAGATTTGACAGTCAAAGGCAAAATAAGTAAGTTGTTGGAAATTATAAAAGAAAGAATATTAGTAATATTTCCAAGTTCAGTTTTAGAAAAAGAATTCAGTATTTTTTATAAAACAGATAACCGAGCCGATCTTCATAAAAAAGGACTTATTATCCCTACGGTAACATTTACCATCCCTTATATAATAGCAATGATTTTTTTCAATTCAATGCCTGCTGTTGCGATAGCAACAATAGTTTCAATGATTTTCCATTACATAAATAATAAAGTAGCAAAAACTTTGGAAGAAAAAGAATTGTTGCAAGAAAAAGCCATAACTAAAGATTTTCATGATATTCAAAGAAGATTAAGACATGTTAAACTTTTAATAGAAAATCCTCAAGTAAAAGTAGATTTGCCTGTAATAAAGGAAGGATCTTTTGCAATAAAATTCGGTTTGGAAAATATTGAAGAAAGAAGAGCCGAATATTTATTGGAGTATGAAAAGGTAAGAATAAATTTTGTTGAAAGACTTAATTGGGAAATGGCACAAGCAGAAACAGTAAAGAACGAGCTGGAAAGAATAGGAAGTAAAAAAAGAAAAACGAAAAAAGATAGAGAGAAAATAGAAGAATTAAAAGAACAGTTAAGAAGAATAGAAAACGAATATCCGAAAATAAAATCGGAATTACTTTTTACCGATACAAAAAAAGTTGAAGAAATTATAGATAAAATAGATGAACTTTTACCTATATTCGAAGAATTGGATATTATTTTGACAATGATGGAAAATTTTATAGCCGCCAACGGAGATACCAAAGAATCAAGAGAATTGGAAAGAGAATTTTTAGAGTTTGCCGAACAAACTTTTATGAAAAAGTTGATGTCTTTGTATGATGCAAAAGTTACGGGAGTACATGTTAGAAGAGTAGTTTCCTTTTCAAATCTTATCGGAAGAAATATGCCGTTCGGTAACAACTTAAGAATGATGTACAAACTTATGCTTTCGTCCATATTGCATGATATAGGTAAAAATTTAGTTCCGGAAGTAATTCTCAATAAACAAGGCTCTTTCAACGAATTGGAAAGAGATATGATGGAATTCCATGTCGTATTTGGCGGTCTTATATTGAGGAGTTCAATATTGAAAGAATTATCTTATACTGCGGAAAATCATCATTTTACAAAAGAAAGTTCACCGAAAAGTTATAGTTACAAAACAAAAATGGATTATATGTTCGGTTCTTCTCATTATGAATATGATGAAGAAGAGGCACAAATTGCAAAAGTGGTTACACTTACGGATGTTTACGAAGCGGTAAGCCCTAAATTGTCTTTTGCTACCGAAAGGACATATCAGTTTGCGAGAAAAATAAGAGATATATCTAACATATTGGAAAATATAGACGTCGGTTTAAACGAATCTCAACAAAAACGAGTTATAGCCTTGTTATCAGAAATAGCACAAATTGAAAATGAAGAAGATATACCCAAAAGACAAGAAATGGAACAAAAATTTATAAAAAAAGTATTGTATTCCCATAGTAAAGATATCATTATAAATTATATAAGAGAACAAAATAATGAACTTGTCAGAGAGAATGCTTTTAAAATAATATTTACCGAAAGTCCTCAGTACATATTTAATAAACTCGGAAAAACGAGAGCAGAGTTTTTGGATGATTTCAAAAATGATCCGAAAGGTACCGTAGATAAATGTATGAGTTTGGTAGACAATTCCAATTTTGAGTTTGATACGGAAGTTGTAAGAGCCTTTTTGGAATTTTATTTCAGCTATGGGGATGTTAGAATAAACGATTCAATACTGGAAAGTTTAAATAAAGAAAGAGAAAATGCTTTTGTTGTGTTTATTAAGGATAAGTCATATTCTTTATATAGGATATTTAAAAAATTTAGAACGACAGTAATGATGTATGCTCCGATAATAGCTTCAATCTTCCCGGAAGAAGGTGTTTCCGTAAAAGAAAAATTTAATATAGATACGGATATTATAGGTCATGATGTTGTAATTAAGAAAAGAAATGGTGATACAAATTTTCTTCATTTTGATGAAAAAGATTTTCGGGAAACGGGAAGAAACTATTCAGGTGTCAAAAATGGCTTGAGTAGTTACGGAATACAAGAAATCAAATATGATGAAGACGGCAAAATTGTTGACATAATACTTGAACTCGGAGCGGAGATAGATTCGGACACTTCAAAAACGAAAATGATTGAAGGCAGTGAAACCGATAACCTTTCATTTGCAGATATAGAAGAACAGATAAAAGAAAATTATGAAAGAAAACATCATCACAAATTGGAACAGGAAGGATTTTTGTTAAAGTCTATAATGGAAGATGCCGGGGTAACAGAAACAGTAGAAATTTATTTGGATGATGATGTAAAAAGTATTTTAGCTGCAATAGAGGATGCGATAGATAATAATAAACTAATGGTAATTCATGTATTTAAAAAAGGGTTTACAATACAGAATTTATCTTTATGGCAGAGATATCAAAAATATATAGAAGTTTATAGTCTTTTAGATTCAAAGAGTAAATTTGAATCAACTCTTTCAAAATCTTCAACCGCGGAAAGACAATATATAAAGCAAGTAGAAGAAGGTTTAACCGACGAAGAAAAAAAAGATATGGAGTGGACAAAAAAAAGTACGGCTACAACATATTTTGCTTTACGAGAAATATTGAAGAATAATTTCGATCATGGTAACTTAGGTTTATTCGAATATCCTATTGCATTGCATATTTCAAAAGATAGTAACGGCAGAGTTACTGAATTTTCTACATATAATCTTTCCACAAAGCCTATAACACTTGATAGAACCGAAGAACAATCACTTAAAAGGTTGATGTATGAAGCTTATATTTCTGGTTCCCATAAAGGTACGGAATATATGACGGATAGTTTCTTTACAAACTTGAAATATGGCGATGATATAAAAGTATCAGTTGGTGAAGAAGTTTATAGAATTTATAGAACAAAAGTTACATTAAAAACCGAGCAGGAACAAGAACAGGCATTAGAAAAATATAATCAATATAAAGAAGAACAAGCTGAAAAGAGACGTCAATATGAAGAAGCGTCAGCTGAGAAGAAAAAAGAAATAGAAGAACAAGAAAAGAAAAGAAACTTAGCAGCATTTTGGGAAGACTTTTTCTCAATTCTAAAGCCGTTAGGACTTAAGAGAGATGATCGCCCATATATTTGGGAAGAGGGATTTTTTAGATATTTACCTACGGCATTGATATTGTCACATGTTATCAACCCTATCGTTGGTATCGGTGTACAACTTTTATTTATATCGGCACACTCCATAGTAAAATGGAGCGTAGCAAGGAAGACGGCAAAAGAAAAAGGTGAAAAAGAAGTCGGTATAGGTGACTTATTTAAACAAGTTGGTAAAGATATAAAGAATTTAGGTTTACCTACTTTAGCAATAATGTTGCCCTATGTCGGAACTTTGTTAGCTTTTGCGATAAATCCCGCGTTGTCAATTTTAATAACACCGGCATTCTTTATGTTTGCAGATGTAATAGTTCAATGGATAACAAAAAAAGATTCCGGCGGGAAGATAACAATAAATAAAAATTTAGTAGTAGCAGCAGTGATATCTTCCCTATTAGCATATACATTATTACCTGCCATTCCCGTAATAAATCCTTTAGTAAATGCATTAATAAACCCTGTATTAGCAGTAAATACCGCAGGTGCCGGATACTTACACTACGAATATAATAAGAGACAAGAAAATCGTGGTAAGTTGTTATCCATAATATCAGTAGATGAAAATGAAGATGAAGTGATTGATGGTTCTGATCAAATCATTCGTGCAAAAAGTAGAAGAGAAAACAAAGGTCTTTCTTTCAATATTAAAGAGTTCTTTAATAAAAAAGGTATTGAAATTCTGCATAAAGATGGTTCCGAAATTAGCTTTGATTTTGTTTCAAGATATAAAATGCCGGAAAATTACGAAGAAAACTATAAAATAAAAAAAGCAAAAAATTATTGTACATGGGACAATAAGATATATTTGGATGGTGGTAGTATAGTGATGATTGACCTTTCACTTGAGGATGGATATGAATTTGTTAATGGCGAAGATAAGACTATTGATGTTGTACGAGGTGGTAGTAACAGCGTAAAAATTTGGAATGTAGAAACGGAAGAAGAAATAACAATTGAACTTAGTCTTAATAATGATGGAAAAATAAGTGGGACTGTATCACATTATAGTAGAGTAGATTCCGGACGAAGAGTTAGTGATCGAAGTATTGCTAGTGATAGAGATACTACAAGAGATCTTGATGAGAATCTAAAAGAAACTTTCGGCGTAGAAAAAATTAGTTATGAATATGATGATGTTAATAAAAAATATTCGGTAGAAGTATCTTTTAAGGATGGAACTACAGGTGCCGTTGAACTTCCCAGTGATGATCGTACTGTATATTTAAATCATGGTGACTATATATTTTGCTTTAATAGACAGTATTGTGCACCGATAAATATTTATGAAATCGATACTACAATCTTTACTAAGGATACGAGTCTTAATGCTGAGCCTACAGATTTTATTTTTAATACCGACGTTTTATATGCGGATATGCCCAGAGGTTATAGATTAAATGATTTTACGGATAGAAAATTTATAATTAGAAATGGTGATAGTGAGTATATGCTTTATTTTGATTCTAAAGATGAAGTTTTATACGAATTTACAAACGATTCTGTAAAGAGAAAATTAAATATGAGAAAGTTGGAAGATTATGGAATAATAAATTTTCAGCAAAGAGGAGGCAAAATTACTGAATTGTTACTTGCTGAAGGTGTAAATATGCAAATAGATGTAAGGCAACCGATAGAGATAAAAACAGATGCTGACATAGAAGCTATGATGATAGAATTTGCATTGAACCAAGATATGAAATTAATTGATTTGTCTAATCGGAGTTTGAGAGACAGATTATACAAAATCGGTATGCCAGAGGAACAATTTAAAAATAGATTGCTTGCGGCAGGGCTTTCTCAAACAGAAGTTTCTAAAATAGATTTTAATAAGGCTAATCCATTGGAAGCTCTTGATAAAAACATAATGAAAAGTATAAATTTGAATAATGGAGTGCAAACATTGGGTGGGTTACGAATAAAAAGGATTTTTAGCGATTTAGATTTAGAAAGAGATATAATAGAAGCTATAATAGAAGAGGTTGCATTGAATCAAACCATGAATTTAGCTGATTTATCCGGTTCAACTTTGAGAGATAGATTAGATAAAGTTGGTATGACAGAGGACAAATTTAAAAGCAGATTGCTTGCGGCAGGGCTTTCTCAAAAGCAGATTAGAAAAATAGATTTTAATAAGGCTAATCCATTGGAAGATATTGCAGAAAGTGCAATGAAAAATATAGTTTTAGAAGGTGGATTACAGACACAAAGAATTCTTGATACGTTACCGAGACGATTAAAAATGGATGTTACCATGGAAACCAGAATGGAAGAACTTGTATTGAGTCAAACAATGTCTTTAATTTCGTTGTCAAATCCGAATTTGAGGGACAGGTTAAATAAAGTCGATATTTCAGAAGAAGAATTTAAAAATATATTACTTGCAGCCGGATTTCCGGAAACAGAGGTTAGCAAAATAGATTTTAATAAGGCTAATCCATTGGAAGATGTTGATCAAAATATAATGAAAAGTATAGTTTTAAATGGAGGATTACAAACACAAAGAAATCTTGATGATTTGAATATAGAACAAGTTATACCGATGTTAAAAATGGCATGTCCCTCTCTGACTGATGCAGAACTTAAAAGAATAGCCAGAACCAGACATTTGGATGAAGATATTAGGGAAAAAATACAAGCTGTCAATTATCAGGGAAATATAAGATTAGAAGATATAGATTTGTTTGATGAACAAAAATTGCAAGATATGTTAAAAAATAATCCGATGATATATTCAATGTTTTTAGAGGCTCTATTTAGAACAGCCATTGCCTTAGATTTAATTGATAAATCTAAACAAGAAAAAGATGTAACTCTTGATCAGTTGATAGACGCTATACATAATGTCGGTATTAGTAAAAAGTTCTTTGAGACTCAATTAAGGGGTTATTTCGGTGAAATATATTGTACAAAAACAATTGTTGCCGGAGTATTTGATGGTATGACTTTAAGATTGCAAATGCCTGATGATTCAAATGAACCGGGTATAGATTTGATAGATCCTGTTACGGGAACGAAGATACAAGTGAAAACAGGAGACTCAAAAATAGTTAAGGGCCATCTTAGTAAAAACTGGAAAACAAGAGCTCAAGATACTTTTTTTAGACGTGGTTTTGGACGTAAAATGATTCCTGTGCTTACCGTAACATCCGTAAAGAATAATCCATATGGAGCCAATGAAGAAGTACAAAGTTTTGGAATAGAATCAAAAACTATAACAGAATGGATAAAATATTTGTTGGATTATAAAACCAACGGGAAAAATTTGGATAAAATTGTAATGAGATCTAGTCTTGCAGATAAATTAAAAATTATTGATGAAGATCTTCCTATAAGAGCATCAGTAGCTTCTATAAAAAAGAAATTTGAAATCGGACGAGTAGCAAGACAACAAAGTCCAGAATTTTCTAATGTGGCCATCCTTCCGGAAAATATAGGATTGGTAAACAGAATAATGCAGAGTACATTCGGAAATGCATTTATAGCTGCAACAGTAATAGCAGTTAAAGAATTCAGAGCAAGCTTAGAACCGAATTTTGTAGATTTGCACCAAACCGCTGCAGGTAAACGAGGCGCACAACAAGTTGCAAGCTTGGCAAACAGATACAATATAACAGAACAAGATTCAATAACAGCAAAAATAATAAAGAGCATATTGGGAATAATATTTAAAGGTGCAAGCATAGTAAAACATATAGCAATAGATTATAGATATATAAAAGCAAGCGGAATACAAGAAGCAATAAATATGTTCGGAAAAGATGCAATATTGAAAGAGGACGGACAAATAGAAGTAGCAATCGTCGAGGATATAGAATTGTTGCAAGACAGCTTTACTTTAGTAAATACGGGATTAAAAGTTGACGGAGCAAGTATATACAGAATAAAAAATACCGATTTGTTGATGTATGGAGCAAAAGGACAACAGTCAATAAAAATAGTAAAAACATTGAACGATTCAAACTTGTTAAACGAAGATATAATTGAAATGTTAAGAGCTAACGGAGAAAATGTAGATGAAATACAGGCTCAAGCAATGGCAACAAAATCGGGTGAGGGAATAAGCGTAACCGATGATATTATAGAAATAGGAGAAATGGAACTTACAGGAAAATCTCCTGAACAAGTAAAACAATTTGTGGCTTCGGCTTTGGAAATAAAAAGAGTAATGGGAATAATGTATGGCCAAAAAACAATAATAGACTTGAAATCCGTAACCGATATAGAAAAATTAAGAGCGACAGTATATAACGGCAGAGCAAGAAAAGTGATAAGTAAAGCACAATATGAAAATCTAAACTTAACCGAAGCAGAAATAGAGCAATTAAAACAAGAAGGAATAGAAATATACATAGATAACGGTGAAATAGTATTAAGTGAAGCAGAAGTAAAAGATTATAAGAATAAAGGCATAGCAGGACAAATAATAAGAGATAAAGATGGCATAAAAATAAAAGATTACAGTACCGAAGAAGAAACAAAAATAGAAGAAATATTGGAAGATCAAAATATAGAAAGTAAAATATTAACGGCTGAAACGCCTATACTGATAGGTATAGATATTTTAACAAAGCACTTTAAACAAGGAAATGTTACTGCTGTTCAAAGAGAGTTTGGAGCGTTGCTTGGGAAAATTAAGATGAGTTTAAATTTAGGAGAATTAAATTCGAATGATATAGAATATATGGGATACAACATAAACTTCAACAGAATTCCGACTTTAACACAAGAGCAGATAGATGAAATGTTTGAAAAAGTCGGTGATGAATTACAAATAGTAGATAAAGCCAAACTAATAGAAATAATAGGTCCGGAAACAGAATTTGCAATAATATTAAAAACAATAAAAAATAAAGATGCGGAAAAGAGACTTAAAGAAATAGTTGCAGAAAGAATACTTGCAAAAACAGCATTAACCGAAAATAATAAAGAATTTGGATTAAAAGATAAGAATTTAGAAATTTTGTTAGGAAGAATGTTGTTGGCACAGGTTAACAATACAGATAAACAAAGAACAAATATCAGTGATAATTTTAAAGGCAGTATGAATGAGGTGATGGAAAAGATAAAAGAAGAAACAGAAAAAGCAATGCAAAAGGACGAAGTAGCGATAAATACAATAATAGAGTTAATATTGGCTTACGGTGATAACTACAAAGAAAAGCAAATAGCAAGAGATATTGACAAAAACGATATAAGAAACTACAGGGCAATGATGTCAGCCGCATAACGATAAAACTGCAATTAGCAATTATAAATTAGTAATTAGTAATTTATGTAAAAACGGGAAGAAAAATCTTCCCGTTTTTTGTATAATTAACCTTATGAAATACTTATTAATGTTTACACTTATTTTCTGTATGTCTTCTTGTGCGGTGTTGGATTATCCCAAAAGAATTGCCGGATATTCAATTAAAAATTTCGAAACCGAACAAGACGGCAGATTTTCTTTGGACTCGGATTTGGAACCGAGAAAGGCATACAACAAATGTAATCTTTTTCTGTTTGAAAACAATATTCAAACAAACTTTAAAAGCGACAAAAAAATGTATGTTGTTGCCAGCAAATTTACTTTGATATATGAATATACATTGGATTCCACGGAAGTTGCATTTTTTGTTTATGAAGCAGATGATAATAAATCTAAAATAGATGTGGTTTCAAACAATTCAAGACTTGCCAAATTTGTATATGATAAGTTAGTTGTTTATATGCAAAAATAATTAAATCTTTTCGATTGTAATTTCTTTATCTTTCAATAATTCAACAATTTTTTTTATAATTTCTGTTCTGGGTAACAGATTGTTTTGTTTATAAAACAAGTGTTGCCCGTTATCTGCCGTTCCTACAACAAAATTTATTTCATTTTCTGTTTGTATTAGTTTTATAACTTCAATTGCCGATATGTTATCGGAATTATTACCGGACAATATTTTGTAACATTCATTTAAAGTTATAACACCTTCGTTTGCGAAATCTATTCCG
>AUXO017941857.1_pt1 | contig 11211 bp, 9 predicted proteins | sample 768731 | NCBI WGS metagenome assembly AUXO01 (sample SAMN02715735, study PRJNA202380) | gut metagenome | biome: sheep rumen | host: Ovis aries | place: New Zealand: Palmerston North | reverse complement strand
ATCTCTGGTAATTGCTTAAGATACTGAGTTCCTTTACGCCTGTCAAACGTTGTTGCCATTGCCAACAGCATTTTTTTTCCTTCAATCCCCAAATGGCTCTTTATATTCACAATCTGAGAATTAAACTTTTGCGTATCTACGCCATTATTAATCACGCGAACAGGATATTCTTTAAGGAAAGAATCGCGAGTAAGATCAGCTAACCATTTAGAAGGAGTAACCAGAGTAAGATTATTCACTCCTGAGAAAACATCCTTTTTATCTTTATAGTTTTTTGATGATCTATCAATAAACCACGTTGGTGGATAATCATGTAAAGAAGGGCAATCGTGACACATCGTCTTCCATTTATCACAATTTGCATAATCAAAATAGGCACAATGCCCTGTAAACGGCCAGCAATCATGCAATGTCCAGACTACAGGTATATTGTGTTTCTTGATATAATCAAACAAACGACCTACATGGACGAAGTGATTGTGGATATTATGGAGGTGGATGATGTCAGGCTTCAGTTCGTCCATCCATCTTATCAGCTTATTAGTTTCTTTTTCGTTATAGAAACCATGGTGGTCAAATAAGCGGGTACGGAGAATATTAAATTTCCTTCTTTGGACAGATTGAAGCTTCAGAATCCCATAATCATTATTGTCTATTTCTGGTCCAAAAGCGGCATAGGCTTCCAAATGATTGGATTCAGAGACCTCCTTTAAATCCTTAACGATTCTACCTGTACTACCATGCAAATAGAATGTATTAATCTGTAATATCTTTAGCGCCATTATTTTTACGAATCACTTTACATGGATTGCCTGCTGCGATACAATCTTCCGGAATATCTTGAGTTACTACACTACCTGCTCCAATAACTGTTCTGCTACCAATATGTACACCTTTTAGAATGATAGACCTAGCCCCAATCAATACATCATCACCAATAACAACAGGTTTTGTTTTGGTTTGTTCCCGGTCTGTTTTGACAGTTCTTCTTGCCATAAAGTCTAGCGAATGGCAGTCTGTATCCAATATAATACAATCACCACCTATCTTTACATGGTTTCCAATTGTAATAGATTCATCGCACCATATGCAAGCAGAACTAATCCCAACATTATTACCTATTAATAATTTCGCATTGTTATTAACGAATATGCACCCTTTAATGTTCCTGCTTATAGGATTAATGGTTGTCCCACTGGTAAAACAGAAGTCATCACCTATTATCAATTGGGCACCTTTATAGTATTTTAATGTAAAAGCAGTGGCAACTTTCATCTTACTTCCAAACTTTACCCCAGCAAGAACAAACAAAAAACGGTTATAGTTAATAAACCAAAATTCTTTTATCTTCCTAGGGGCAAAAGAGAGCAGAAACAACCATCTCAACATTGTACTCATATCATTGGTTTAAAACCAGTTTTTTACTACTTACAAAATACAGAACGGATGTAGATATTTCCATCCTTTCTGATGCAACAGATATTTTGTTGCCATTTATATCATATATATCACCGATAAACGATTTAATATTCACATCGTCAACTCCTTTAGATGTCCATAATGCTGTAACATTTTTTCCCTTAGGCTGTTTCCATACTGCCACATAAACATTTCCTTTTTTCGAAATCTTTGGTCGAGTGGAACCCGAAGGACACATATTTGTTAACGTTTTATATGCATAATAGGCTGGCTTAGGTAAATAGTCTTTATGCCATAGTCCATAATGGTCTTCCGAATCGTCAGACAACTCTCTGGAACGGGATTTATACCAAAACACCTTGTCTATCCCACAAGCAAAAGAAATTAAAAATATCCTCGGTAATCTCCTTGCCTGTATGTTTTCGTCTGCATACCCTGGCGAAGTTGTACAACCAGTCTCGGTAAACCAAACAGGTTTGTCAACTTTGTAGAGTTGCATAATATCATGTAATTGCTTAAAATAAGCAAAAAAAGATTCTGGTTCATTATTCTTATTCGAATACCAATGAATATTCATGATATCGAAACAGTCCGAAATTTTCTGCTCGAACACTTTTTCTATAAAACCGACTTTTACATTTGAAATACCACTGAAAAGTATTTTTGCCTTTTTATTTGCACTTCTAATCAATTGAGAGGCTGTTTTTAATTCTATCGAATAGTCATTAGCCGAATAACCAGACTGACGACGATGCCACAAATCTGCCTCATTAATAACCTCCCAATAATTAATACGCGATTTAAAATGAGAGGTTACCTGTGATACATATTTCTTCCACTCATTAAAATGCCCGACCTTAGGCGATGAGAAAATACCCAAAGTTAAGAGCTGAAGGCTATCAACTGACGCCATCATCTTATCATGATGCGAAAAAGAAAAAGAGTTGGTTAGTTTAGGCTGACAATACCCCCAGTCAAAATCCGTCCTGATAAACCCTGCTCCAACATTGCATATCATCGAAAGATCCTTATCTTTACTGTCATATTCCCACATTGGACCAATCCTATTGATATGAGTACACACACCATAGGGAGAAATAAGTCGTTTCGAAGCCTTAAACAATACAGGGAATTCAGTATTAGCTTCACAACCTGTACAAAATATAATAAAGAAAAAAGCCCAAAAGAATGACTTCATGATATTCCTAGAATTTGCGACGTATAAGGAATCGTTTCTGATGAACCAGCAATAACATATAATCGCACCCACGAATATAATTGTACAATTACCAATGCTGCACGAATATAAATCGGAATTTCCTTTGAAAATAACATAACAGCCAAATAAACTGCTACAATATAATCAAAGTAGATGGAAAGGCGACTTAAAAAAGCCACAAATGTAGATGTGTAGAAAAATACTACAGAGGCTGTATACAAGCAAAGCAATAAATATTGATTCTCTTTAGAGAGAAGCTCGTTTTTATACGAATAATAGATAATCAAATAAGTAAGGGCAAAGTTTGCTAAATAAGAAACTCCATATAGATTTTCACTTGAGTATTTTCCTGTTTCTCCATACCTTTCCCCATATGTCTCAGACACAGCGCCAAGTTCCGATAAAATCTGAAGATATTGATAAAAGCTAATAACAGCAATCACAACACCAAGGAAAAAAACTATTGTTACTATATTACGAACCTTATCACTTACATGCAAAGAAAGTAAATAGAAAAAAGGAACTATCAAAAACAGTACAGAACTGGAATGGAACAAAAAAGCTATTGCTTGAAAAGCAACATATTTACCCCACTTATTTTCTAACATATATGAAAATCCTATCAACAGAATTGATACAGAGCAATTCTGTCTCATATAATTAAGTGAGGGATTCAAGAATAAAAGACAATATAACAGGAAATATACTACATAAGGATAATCAAATATCTGCTTAAGTCTGTAAACTCCTATCAAGGTGGCTCCAACTATAAAAGCTTCAGTAAAAAACAACATAGATTGTGGGTCATCCCATATGTTACAGGCAATAACACCTAGAAGTAAATAACCAACATCATATTCTTCAAAATAATCAACTATGTCAAACAATGAAAAAATTTCTGCTTGTCGAAAATATTCTTCAGGATATATTAAAGTATCTGTACCTACGCCATAGTCACGCAGGCCCAAAGCGACTGTAAGAAAAACGCCCATACCTAATAATACTATTGGCGGATCCTCACTAAAGTCGGCTATGAAAGCAATTGCTATTACAAATATGAATATAACTATATAAAATAGCATCGTCTATCCTTATAAGAGCCTATTTGCCAATAAAAGCACCAATCCTTATATTGAAATGCTTCCATATTTTATAAAATGGAATTTTGGAATATGTTGCCTTATATACCATATTATATACAAATGGAGTTTTAGGCAAAGTAGCATTAACTGCCATCATAAGCTCATATTCTGAGTGGACTATACGTTTGCGATAAACCAATGTTATCAAAAAGATATTTACAACAGGATTGAATATTAAACGACTCAATATCTCCTGTCGAGGTTCAGAAAGCTCTGACTGAATAGAAGCATAATCGTTTAGTACCCGACTTGCCACCATATGATAATCCCGAAAATGCTTAATAGAACTTTCTACAGATACAGTCTGGCCATCTCGACCAACAAGATATTGGTACAAAACGATATCTATATATCTAAATGTCTTAGCCTTTGCCAAAGGGAAATAACAATACTCTATATCAGTATAACTAATACCTTCTTGCTGTGTTAAGTTAACATCATGAACAAGCCTTGAGTTATAGGTAATGGAGTGCATCGTTAGTAAACGTTCGTTTGCTGTTCCCAAGAATTTATATTCATCAAACGAATGAATCCCCTCTGAGATAGAAGCATTTGCAAAACGAATAGCTTTTCCCGTGGGAGATACCGCTTTATAATTCGTCAACACGACATCAACCTCAGGACCTTTCATCAGAGATTCAAGAAAAAGGGCTAAAGCATCACTATCAAACCAATCGTCTGCATCAAGAGTTCTGAAATACTTTCCATTTGCTTCACGTCTCCCCTTGTTTACACATGAACCATAGTTCCCGTTTTCCTTGTCTATTACTCTAAATACGCCAGGATATTTATCCTGGTACTCATGGGCTATAGCAGATGATGAATCCTTACTACCATCATTAACAACGATAACCTCTAGAGCCTCAAACAACTTTTTATCTTGAATTATCAACGAATTCAAACATCTACGGAGATACTTCTCCATATTATATGTAGGAATAACAACAGAAAGAATTTTATTCATATTATTTTATTGAAAATAAAGATCTTATTAAACTAATATTTAAAAGCAGCCATGTCATAAACAATGCAACAAAAATATGTAGCAAGACGTCAAACGAAGATGAAAAAAACAATCGCTCGTGTAACGTCTTTGTTGGCAAATAATTCAAAGCAATTATGTGAACACATAAAATAACCATTGATACACGTCCGCACCATGCTAGGAATCTGTTCGTCACTATACGTTTCGAGATGTAAAATATTACCATTGTCATTCCTATTGCAGCTAAATAATTAACAGGCCAATATCCATAATAACATCTTACCATTGACATAGAACCTGCATAAATACTTAAAACAACAAGAAGGACGACTGTTATGTAAAAGACTATATTTGGTTTTCGATCCAACACGTTGAAAGAATGAGCCTTGTTACCAATATAAAAGAACAGCATAGCCTCGATACCCTCTAATAAATCTGTAGGTACGTAAACCAGAGAACCTAGATATGTAGCTATTACAGCGGCAGAAACAATTGTTACACCAAATATTGGTTCTGATAATCTGATATATAATATATTATATATACATCGGCACCAGAACATAGCCAACAAGAACCATATTGCGCCTATACTATATTCACTGAAAGTAGGATTATTGATAGTTCCATTACCTATCAGCGCGGCAATTATCGTATTTTGAGTTGTTCCTTTTCCAATTATCAATTCCTTGGTTCCACCAATAAAAATCAAAACCAAGGAAGTAACAACGTAAGGCAAGACCAATTGACGAGCATTCTTACTTACATATTCCTTCTTTTCTTTGGGACTATAGAAATAGCCAGACACAAGAAAGAACAAAGGCATATGCCACACAAATATAAACTTTTCCAAGACATCTGGAATAGGGCAATGGCCAATAACCATAGCCAATATGGCAATACCTTTCATTATATCAAATGTCGCATCTCTATTTGCCATAACAATTATATTATATGAATTATAAATTTGCTATAATATAATGTTCAAGACCTTCTCAACTATAGGAGCCATATCGTAGTATCTGTACTCTGCCAGACGGCCACCAAAGATAACATCCTTTTCTTTTTCAGCTAACATACGATACTTATCTGCAAGACTATTATTAATTTCGTCATTTACAGGATAGTAAGGTTCCATGCCATCCTTATACTCCGTACTATATTCCTCGCTGACTACCGTCTTTGGACAATCATAGACCTCAGGGCCAAACATTTCAAAATGCTTGTGCTCAATTACACGTGTATATGGCTCGTCATGCGAGGTATAATTAACAACAGCATTTCCTTGATAGTTGGGAGTATCCTCTACCCTTGTCTTAAAACTAACAGTTCTCCAGTCAAGTTTTCCTAATTTATAATCAAAATACTCATCAAGCTGACCGCAATAAACAAGTTTGTCGGCATACTTTTCCCAGTCATGATATTCTGACTTAAAGAAATCTATCCCCGTCTTACACTCCGTACCTTCTAAAAGGCCTTCGATGAGCTTATTGTAACCACCAATAGGAATGCCCTGATACTTATCATTAAAATAGTTATTATCAAAAATGAGACGAACCGGGAGACGCTTAATGATGAATGCCGGGAGTTCTGTGCACTTTCGTCCCCACTGTTTCTCCGTGTATTCTTTTATTAGTTTTTCGAAGATATCACGTCCCACTAATGTTAATGCCTGTTCTTCCAGGTTCTGGGGGGCACGTCCACCCAGTGCAGCTACGGCCTCAGCTTTCTGCTCATCAATCTTTGCCTTAGCCTCAGCAGGTGTATGAACATCAGACCACATCCTGTTGAACGTATTCATATTAAAAGGAAGGTTAAACAATTCTCCTTTATAATTCGCAATGGGAGAATTTGTATAACGATTGAATTCTACAATCGAATTCACGAAATCCCACACCTGCTTATTCGACGTATGGAATATATGGGCACCATATTTATGAACATTGATACCTTCAATGTTTTCACAGTATACATTACCACCAAGATGTGAGCGCTTGTCAATGACAAGGCATGTCTTACCTGCCTGTCTGGCACGATAGGCAAATGTAGCACCAAAAAGTCCAGAACCGACAATTAAATAATTATAATGTTTCATTCTTCTATTTCCTCAACATTTTATTATAACCAAATCTCAAGGTCTCTACTACAAACTTATCCCTCATAATCATCAAAGCTGCAATATATACAATTGCGCCTGTTACAACTGAGGTAATTATCTGAGCAGTGTAATTTGATACATTCATGCCCACAACCTTAATAACAGAGAACATTACAACTGCAGCAAGGCCTTTTTTCCAAACATTTCTTAGCAACTGTCCCACTCTGACATATCCATTGCAGTTATACAAGTATAAAACAGTTATTGTGCCCTCTGCCAATAGCGACCCGATCACAGCACCTTTTGCGCCAAAATTAGGAATCAATAATATATTAAGTATCAGATTTACTATAGCTCCTACCACAATATACTGTGCACTTTTCTTTCTAAGTCCTGCAGGGGTGTAGTATTGAGATCCCAAACAGTTACTAACACCTATTATTAATATGATTGGACTAAGTAATTGCAGTAGCACAATGGCCTCGGTAAATTCCGGACCGAAAAACCATGGTACAAAAACAGGGGCAACAGCTATAAGGCCAAACACTATCCCCATTCCTGCGAAAAATATGTAATGCAATGATTTATCTATACGCTGATGTATCTCATCTATTTTATTCTCCACAAAAAGATATGACATTCTTGCACTCAAGACACTGTTCAGAGCAGTAAATGTCAAGGCCTGCGCCATCATGACAATCTTGGTTGTCTGTTCATAATAACCATTCTCACGGATATCACCTCCCATAAAACCAAGCAGGACCTTGTTCAAAATAGTATATATAGATGTGGCTATAGTAGGTATAAAATAAACCAATGTCTCCTTGAAATGCCGTTTCAGCTGAATAGTACGCCAGTCAATCCTGCTAATCATGTTGGGCATGTACATCCACATACTCATTGACCCCAATAGAGTTGTAGCAGTCATTAGAAGTACATAAAGTGTGAGATCTGTTTTCTCCCTGATAAAGACAAACAGTAGAACAACACCGACAATCTTAACTAACGAATTTCGAATTACAATATACTTAAACTGTTCAAGTCCTGTAAAAAACCAGGAAATATCGGCTATTGTGTTGAGTAGCGTCATAGTGAGAATCAGGTATAGGATATTGTATTCGGGTGCAAAAACAATCCATACAGCCCATACTGACACACATAACAAAGTGGAAACTACAACCAGAGTCTCTATCTCCCAAAACAAGCGACTCAATTCATTCTTATTATCTCTTGCTCTTGCTATCTCGCGCGCCCCGTAACTCATCGTTCCTAACGCAGCGAACATGGTAAAATAAGTGGCGATTGAACTCGTAAAACTATATATACCCACACCCTCGGCACCTAGTACACGCGATATGTATGGAGCCGTTATAAAAGGAACTATTAAATTGAGTACCTGATATGCAGAACTCAACGCAAAGTTCTTCTTAACACTTGGAGTAGAAGACATGAGAATTACTTCAAATAATCAGTATAAGGTTTTTCTGTATCAAAAAAAACGCCGCTATGCAAAGAGCCACCAATAACAAATTTTTTCCATTCGCCATATGTTTTGTTTAATATTGACTCAAAATGAGCAGGAACCGGTATTGATAACATTTCAAAAGGCAGCTCTATAGTATCTTGCAAATCTTCTTTATTGTAAGTAAATCGCTCCATACAAAAAGGAGACATTTGCAATGTATTTGAGTCCTTATATGCACCTATCATTTTTTTTTGAAATTTATCATAGAGCTCATTTACTTTCACAGAAGCGGCTTCCCTGGAAATAGTCAGGTGTTTAATTGTATTCCTAAACAATAGATATAGATTCTTTCGAAAATGAAAGTTAAAAGGATACAAATAACTTGTATATTCCCACAACATATCCTTAATATTTATAGAGTCTTTATAAAAGGCTTGGCGTTCATGAAAATCATCAGGCACAGTATCAAGAGGAAATATATCAATAAAGACACCTTGATTAATGGTTCTCTTCTGTTCATATTCTGCCTTCAATATACCTGTAGTCATACTATTGCGTAACTGCGCATGTCCTCTATAACTTCCTGGATCAGTTTCCTCAGTCTGAAAAAAATATGGGTGAGAAAATTCATGGGGTGCAATTTCGCATAAGCGTTCGAACTCACTTCGCATCATCATTAAATCAATATCATCATCCCAAGGTATAAAACCTTTATGGCGAACAGCCCCCAGAATAGTACCACCGGCTGCATAAAACTTAATCTGATATTTCTTACAAACCCGCATCAGTTCATGAAGCAAGTCTAACTCTACTGCCCAAACTTTCTTTACTTCTGTAGAAACAGTATATCCATCACGAACTTCTTCCTCTAAAAAATTCTCTGGCAGATCTAATTTAAGCTTAACCATATATATATATTATCAGATTTTTCTCTATCTGCTATTTTACGACTGCATCATAGAGAGAAAGTATTGTCAAGTTATCCAGTTCCACAGGGTTATTTTTTAACCTAACAGGATTAACAGAAGTGCTGAGGAACTTTAAATCTGAGGTCCTATTAATAGGGGCAGACATAGGTTTTTGCAAATCTAGTTCGCTCATCATGCCTCTAAAGAGAGCTATTGCATCTGATGGAGTATCTACACTCATAGCATTGGCTATATTATCAAATATGCCTTTCAGATAGTCCTGTCCTCGCTTATCTATACACTTATCCATATGGTTGAGCATATAATCCCATATCTCTGGCAAGCATACTGCCACTGCATGTCCATGTGGATACTTATACATTGAAGTGATCTTATAGCTCATGGCATGAGCAGCTGTAGTAGCGGTAATATTGATGGCACGGCCACCATAATTAGCAGCAAGCATAATATTGGCAGCTGCCTCATCGTCATTTTCTATAATATACTTACGCCAGTTAGTCATAATTAATTCAATGGCTTTTCTACTATATTCATAGCTTTCTTCTGTAGAGTTAACACTCCACCATGACTCTATACCCTGGCACAAGGCATCCATCATAGTACATTTTTTCTGATACAGAGGCAGTGTCTTTAGGACTGATGGTTCCAAAATAGCACAATCTGGCAATACACCATCATTTGTTACAGTCTGCTTGGCTCCCTCATAATACATCACTGCATTATGGGTAGATTCGCTACCAGTGCCAGCAGTGGTTGGTATAGCAATGAAAGGTATCTTCGATCCATCACATTCCACTCTTGTACTTACCAATGGCGGAATAAGAGCAGCATTACCTTCCTTAGCAAGAACTGCCAATTTAATGCACTTGGCTACGTCAATAGCACTACCGCCACCAACAGCTAAGATGCAATCACACTTGGTTATCTGAAAGAGATCAATACCCTTGCAGACATCTTCATAAACAGGGTTTGGCGTAAAGTCTGAGAAAAGGACATGGGGTGTTCCCATATTCTCTATGTCAGACTTAATATTAAGGAAAGGGAAAGAAGAGTCGCAAACCAAGAATACCTTGGTTGCGCCTTGCAAGGCCTCATTCAAATGGTTTATACCATTTATTATCTTTTGATTCATTTCGGACACAGATTTTACGGATGATACGGATAAATTAGTCTTTCAAGAAAGACATAAGGGCTTCCTTGTTCTGAATAGGAGTGGTAGTAGGCCTACCAAGATCCTTACGATTGCCTTTCTTCACTTTCACCTCCAAGAAGATCGGTCCTTCTTGTGCCTTAAGCTTTTCGAGTATTTCTTTCAGATAGTCTTTAGTATTAACACTATATATTGTCTTATATCCTACAGCTGTTGCTACTGCAGGTAAATCTATCTTCAAGCCAACAGTGGGTTGACCACCAACAGAATCATGAGCACCATTATTAAACACAACGTGAACGTAGTTCTTCGGAGCTTTGTTAGCCACAATAGCCATACTACCCATGTGCATAATGCTGGCACCATCGCCATCGAAGCACCAAACCTTTCTATCCTGTTTTGCCAAAGCTATTCCAAGAGCAATCTGAGAAGCATGCCCCATAGAGCCTACTGTTAGGAAATCTCGCTCATGACCTTCGTTCATCGCTGTGCGATATTCAAAGAGCTCACGTGAAATCATACCTGTAGTAGAAACGATGGCATCCTTCTCACCGAGAGCTGCTGCAACGGTCTGAATTGCCTCTTCACGGCTCAAAGTAAGGTCATTCTTATCAACATTCTTAAGGGTATATGTATCGAATGTGTCCTTCTCAATGACTATAGCATAGCACTGCTTTGTTGCCTGCATAAAGGCAACAGCCTTCTTTATCTGGGCTTCAGCCTTATCCTCTTCTTTGCTCAAGGCTGTATAGTCTATGCCCATAACATTAAGCAAACCGGTTGTTACCTTACCCTGTTTGACATGCT
>AUXO012268222.1_pt1 | contig 11211 bp, 9 predicted proteins | sample 768731 | NCBI WGS metagenome assembly AUXO01 (sample SAMN02715735, study PRJNA202380) | gut metagenome | biome: sheep rumen | host: Ovis aries | place: New Zealand: Palmerston North | reverse complement strand
ATAACGAAAAATTATTGTTTTTTGCTCTAAACTATTGCAGCTTATTGAAATCTATTCTATATTTGCAGTGTTCTACAATAGTAGTACACTACTACTGGAGAGCAAAAGAGTTAGTAATCAATAATAAAAATTTAATTCAAACTGATAACACCCCTGACTCATAAAACGGTCAGCCACTTAAAAATCAAAAGTTATGGAAGCAATTATTACAGCAGCAACAGTAGCAACAATGTTTTTCAATTTGGTAAACAGTTCAGAGCCTAATGGCTTTTGTTATAATGTAGCAATGGATCAAGACCATGTTACCATGGTAAATGTTTTTGATGTATCAGAAAATATCCTTGAGCATAAGTTGCAGTATGAATATGCTTATGATGATCAAGATAGATTAGTTAAAAAGACAGCTAAGATTTACAAGGCAGGTAAGTGGGAAACTTCTTATGTACTTGATTTTAGCTACGATATAGCAGGTTACAGTGTAACTCGTCGCCGTTGGGATGCTAAGCACAATAGCTTGGCGCAGGCTGATGAATTAATGACCTACGAAACACTTGCTAACGGTATGATGGCAGTGGATACCTATAAATGGGACGAAAAAAATAATGATTTTGCGAGAGTAGATGGTTTCCTCATGATGAATCCAGGTAGCGATGTACTCTATGCTTTGTTAAAATAGACATGATAATAAAATAAAAATATGATTTTCAACAATGGCAAACCTATATATGTTCAGATGGCAGAAAGGCTTTGTGATGAGATAGTATCGGGTATCTATGGACCTAATTCGCGTATTCCCAGTGTAAGGGAATACGCTGTGACGTTAGAGGTGAATACCAATACGGCGGTCAAAGCATACGATTTGCTGGCACGAGAAAATATTATATATAACAAGCGTGGACTCGGCTATTTTGTTAGTGAACAAGCCAAGGAAGCTATTATTACCGCTCGTAAAAAGAATTTCCTTGAAGGAACACTGCCTGAACTTTTTAGACAGATGAAACTTCTGAACATCGATATTCGAGATATCGAAGATGAGTGGATCAAAAGAAAAAATGATTTCTAAAAAAATTAATTCGGAATAAAACTATGATTGAAGTTAAAAATATCAATTTCACTTACCCAGGATCTCGTCATCAGGTATATGGTAATTTAAGTGTAAATTTTGACGAAAATAAGATTTATGGCCTTCTAGGTAAGAATGGTATGGGAAAAAGTACTTTGCTTTACTTGATAGCCGGTTTGCTTCGTCCGAAGTCTGGAGAAGTGCTTGTTGATGGAATTAAATCATCAGATCGTAATCCCGTTACTCTTCAGGACATATTTATTGTACCAGAAGAATATGATATGCCTAAAATTAGTTTGAAGCAGTTTATCAAGATGAATGAAGCTTTCTATCCTAACTTTAGTCGGGAGCTCTTGAAGAAATGTCTCATTGATTTTGAGTTGCCTGAAGAGCCTAATTTGAAAGAACTATCTATGGGTCAGAAGAAAAAAGTATATATGAGTTTTGCCCTTGCGGCAGGAACACGTTATTTGCTTATGGATGAGCCTACCAACGGGTTGGATATACCATCAAAGAGTCTTTTCCGCAAAGTAGTTGCCCAAAATATGACGGAAGACAGCACTCTTATTATCTCAACTCATCAGGTACATGATATCGAGAGTTTGCTTGATCATATCGTTATACTTGATAATTCCCAGATTCTGGTAGACTCATCCGTAGCAGATATAACAGACAAGTACTGTTTTCGTTATCGCAACCCACAGGATATGGAGGGAGTGCTCTATGCCGAACCTTCGTTACAAGGCAATGCTGCTATTACTTTGCGAGAAGCTGATGAAGATGAAACTACGATTAATCTGGAACTCTTCTTCAATGCGGCAACGAAAGGTATGTTGAAATAGTCAATAAAAAAGAAGACAATGCAATCATTTAATTTCAAACGATTTGCCAACCTGATGCGATGGACTATCGTATTTTCACCCGTTTGCAAATTGTCAACAATCGCTGGGTGAACTGGTAATAACTAAAATGTTTAATTTACGCTATACTTATTATGAAAACATTTGATTTCAATCGATTTGTTAAACTCCTGAAATGGACGTTCTATTATAATTTACCCGTTTTGACTAAGATAGCTTCTTTCTTTTTTGTTATCTTTCTTGTAGACTTCTTTTTAGAAGTTATACCTTTTCTACCATTTCAATCTGATAGTCTTCAAAACGAGTTGAGCAATAAAGCAGATTTTGTAATCGGTTGCTTTTTTACTTTTATGATATTTATGCAATCATCAATTTTGAATAATGTGCGCAACAAGCAGCAGACTATTGATTTTTTGACCTTGCCAGCTAGTAATTTCGAGAAGTTTATCTCTCGAATTATGTTTGTGACGCTCTATTATACGGGAGCTTTTGTCGTAGGTCTACTTGCGGCAGACGTGTTACAATGGCTCTTTTCACTTCTGTTTTTCCCATTCGATCAAACAGGTTTTGTGATAACACATATACAGTTCTTTTCGAATCTTACGATAGGTAATAGTTTTATTGAGAGTACGGATCTGTTATCATGGTTATTAGGCTTCACGTTGTTCTTGGGCGTCATTTATGTTCATTCCGTCTATATCCTTGGTGGAACCTTCTTTCGCAAGCAGGCTTGGGTGTTAACCTCCATTACCATGTTTTTCCTCACAATCTTTATAGCTAGTGTTTTGGATAAATCTGATTTCAATATAAATTTGGCAGATATGAGTTCGTCAGGTTTAGAGATAATCGTTTCTATTTTTGATGTTATTATTGTAGGGTTGATAGCCTTTAATTATTGGTTAGCCTATCGCATTTTTACCCATATACAGGTCATCAATAATAAATGGTTTAATTTAGTGTGGTAATTTATTTTTTACATATTTGTTAAATTTTGACAAGATATCACTTTTTGGATTATAAAAAGTGATATCTTTGTATATTATTCTATATCAATTAATATAATTCGATGAAATTAAGAAGTTTTTTTGTAGTTGTAGCTTTATTATCTTCCACAACTATTGTTAAGGCTCAGCAACTTGCACAAATTCCTGCAGACAAAGATGTACGAGTTGGTAAGTTGAGTAATGGACTAACTTATTATATTCGTCATAATGAGTATCCTAAAAACGTAGCTAATTTTTATATTGCTCAGCGAGTAGGATCTATTCAAGAAAATGATGATCAGCGAGGTTTGGCTCATTTCTTGGAGCACATGGCCTTCAATGGTAGTAAGCATTTTCCAGGGAATGGTATTATCGACTTTACCCGTAGTTTAGGAGTCGAATTTGGTAGTAATCTGAATGCTTATACCTCTATTGATCAAACCGTATACCGTATTTGCGATGTTCCAACTAATCGTCAGTCAGCTCTCGATTCATGTCTTTTGGTTTTGAGAGATTGGAGTGGTAACCTTACACTGGATGCCAAGGAAATAGATAAGGAGCGTGGAGTGGTTCATCAGGAATGGCAGATGGGTGCCAGTGCAGGACAGCGATTTTATGAGAATTATCTTCCTCAGTTATATCCAGGCAGTAAGTATGGCAATCGTCTGCCAATTGGCTTGATGAGTATTGTCGATAACTTTAAGCCAAAGGTACTCCGTCAGTATTATAGAAAGTGGTATCGTCCAGATAACCAGGCTATTATAGTTGTCGGTAATATTGATGTTGATCATGTTGAGGCCGAAATCAAGGCTCTTTGGGCCGATGCTAAAGTTCCTGCTCATGCAGCACAGGTAGTAGACGAGCAGGTACCTGATAACAACAAGCCGATTTATGTTACCTTTAAGGATAAAGAGCAGGCTTATACCGTTATTCAGATGATGCATAAGCATGACGTTTATCCTGATTCACTGAAGAGCAATATGATGTATATGATAAATGGTTATATCAAATCGATTATGACCAATATGCTTAATGCTCGTTATCAGGAAATGGCTCAAGACTCTTTATGTCCATTCGTAGGAGCATCAGTATCTGATGGTAATTATATCATTAGCAAGACCAAGGATGCTTTTTCTGGTGGTGTTGTTCCTAAAGATGGCCAGGTTAAAGAAGCGATAAAGGCTCTTGTCCGTGAGATGGAGCGTGCCCGTCAGTTTGGTTTCACAGAGACAGAGTTGGCCCGTGTTAAGAGTAGCATTATCAGTGCAGCAGAGAGTATGTATGCTAATCGTGAGATGACTCCAAATACTACTTTTTATAATCAATATGTAAGTAACTATCTGGAGAATGAGCCAATGCCTTCTATTGAAGACCAGTATCGACTCACCAGTAGCATTATTCCACAGCTTACTGTAGAGATGATTAATGATATGGCGAAACAGCTTATCGTAGATACGGATACTAATCTTGTCGTTATAGCACAGGAGCAGGAAAAGGAAGGCAAAACAGATTATATTACTGTAGATCTGCTGAAGAATGCCATCAAGGAGGCTCGTTCAGAGAAGCTTACTGCATGGGTAGACCATGTAAAGCAAGAACCATTGATTGCAGAACTTCCAGCCAAAGGTGAAATAGTAAAGGAGACAGAAAACAAGAAATTAGGCTTTAAGAAGTGGATTCTCTCTAATGGTGTAACGGTTATCCTGAAGAAGACCGATTTCCAAAATGAACAGGTTAAAATGAATGCTATTGCCAAGGGCGGTACCAATCGCTACGGTGAGAAAGATTTCATAAATAATCGTCTTTTTAATCAGGTTATCGGCTATTCTGGTATCGGTAACTTTACCAGCACAGAGTTGAGCAAAGTACTCGCTGGTAAGCGTGCCAATGCAGACCTTGGTATGTCGCTCTATAATACTACAGTTTCGGGTAGCTCTACGCCTAAAGATATGGAAACCATGATGCAGATGGCTTACCTTTATTTTACTAAGATTAAGAAAGACGAAAAGTCATTCAAGATGATGATGAATGCTGTGGAAATGGAGTTGAAGAATAAGAACCTGAAGCCAGAAGAGGTATATGACGATTCTGTTTCTGTAACTCGTTTTGTTCACAACCCTCGATTTGCTCCATTGGAGTTGAAAGATTTGACAAAGGTTGATTACGATCGTATCCTTGAAATGGCTAAAGAGATAACAGCAGATGCTAGTAAGTTTACGTTCTACTTTACCGGTAATTTTGATGAAGAAAAGCTTCGTGAGTATGTGAAACAGTATGTAGCATCTCTGCCAGCAAATAAGAATACTAAAGCTAATTCTGATACAGACCCACGTACCCTTGCTGTAGGTATGGTAAAGAATCATTTTGAGCGTAAGATGGATACTCCTAAAGCACAATTGACAGCTTTTTGGACTTCAAAGCCGTTGGCATATACTCTTGAGAATGATATTCTTGTCGATGCGCTTGGTAAAGTGCTTGATATGGCGTTGCTTCGTTCGATCCGTGAGGAGAGTAGTGCGGCATACTCTGTTGGTGCTCAGGGCTTTGTAGATAGTGATATCAATAATAAAGCTACTTATACACTCTATGCTGGATGTCCGATGGATCCTGCTAAGGCCCAGTTGGCTTACGATTTAATGATGAAGGGCGTGAACGAAGCAACAGTAAAGATAGATGCTGCAGATGTTCAGAAGGCTAAAGAGTTTATGCTTAAACAGTTTGATGAGAATGCACGTAACAATAATTATTGGTTAAATGTACTTTACAACTACAATTATTGGGGAGTAGACTGCTATACCAACTATAAGAATATTGTGAAGTCACTTACACCAGAGAAGCTGTCAGCATTCCTTAAGAATGTTATTCTTTCATCTGGTAACAAGATAGAAGTGATGATGACTCCAGCTCAATAAGCAAATATTATTACTGAACTGAAGTTTATTTTTCACAAACAACATAAGCCTTCAGGCAGCCTGTGTATACAGGTTCCTGAGGGCTTTCTTTATGTTTTTTCATATAGGTTAACTGATTTTCAAAAAAAATGAGTACATTTGCATCCGCAATAGGTTCATCCGCCATTGATTAAAAAGGGAATCAGGTGAAACTCCTGAACAGTCCCGCTGCTGTAAGCGGTTGTTGTCTAAAATGCATCATGCCACTGAACTTTGTTTGGGAAGGCGCATTTTGGAAAGCCGTAAAGTCAGAAGACCTGCCATTGCGTAAATATTATTTTCAGTTCTCGAGGAAGAATGAGAAAACAAATAGGTATTATCATAGGGTTGTTGGCTTTAGCCCAGACGGCCCTGGCACAGAAAGACTCTATATTATTGGATAATGTAGAGGTAGTAGCTTCTATGCTTCATCGTAACATATCTTCAGCTACAAATATCCAGACTATTCAGAAAGCTGATCTTATCGATTTAGGTATCGATAATGTGGCTGATGCCGTTAAGCGATTTGCTGGTGTCAGTGTACGCGATTATGGTGGTATTGGTGGTATGAAGACAGTTTCTATTCATAATTTAGGCACCCATCATGTTGCCATAAGTTATGACGGCGTAACCTTGAGTAATACACAGGCTGGGCAAATTGATATCGGACGGTATGATACAGATAATCTATCGAGTATTTCCCTGTCGCTAGGTGATGAAGATCAACTTATGTTGGCAGCTCGCCAATATGTATCAGCTGGAGTTTTAGCCCTAAAATCAGAACGCCCACATTTTGAAGCTAATCGTACTAATCATCTCAAAGTTAATCTTACGGCAGGATCATTTGGATATTTTTCGCCAGCCTTCCGATATAGTCATCGGATAGGAGAGCGTACCAGTGTATCTTTTCAGGGAAAGATGATGCGTGCCGATGGACTGTATCCGTATACCTTAACTAATGGCAGACTAAAGACGCGTGAGCATCGCTATAATAGTGATATTCAGAGTTGGCAAGGAGAAGTAAATCTGTATCATACTTTTGCCAATGCCAACGAACTTGATGTAAAAGCATATTGGTATTATTCGCAAAGAGGATTACCAGGAGCTGTTATTCTGTATGCCAATCCTTCAGAAGAACGAATGTGGGATGAAGATTTCTTCGTACAGTCTGTTTATCGTGCGCATCTTAATCAACGATTACAGTTGGAAGCTCGGTTGAAATACACCCATTCCTGGAATAAATATCGTGATGTAGGATCTGAATACCCTTCAGGAGAACAGGTTGATATAGACCGACAGGATGAATATTATGGTTCGGCCACCTTAGGCTGGAATATTGCCAAAGGGCTGGATATGAGCATAGCCGAAGATCTCAGCTATAATAAGTTGAAGAATAATGTGTATGTCAATACAAATTATGATGTACCTCTTCCAACCCGCCTTACTTCGATTTCGGCTTTAGCCATGAAGTGGCGTATTAATCGTCTTAAAATAAATGGCAGTTTAGGGTATACTTATGCTCACGAAATGGTGGAAGCAGGCAATAAACCGGCAGACAAAACACGTTTCACGCCAAGTATCGCTCTGAATTATCGTTTATTAGCCCATATACCGCTATTTTTCAGAGCCATGTGGAAGAATACGTTCCGTGTGCCGACCTTCAACGATCTTTATTATCGAAGGCTGGGTAATGTAAACCTACGTCCGGAGATAGCTCATCAGTACAGTACCGGATTAACCTGGGAAACCCATTATCGGGCGTTGCGCTATTTATCGTTTACCGTAGATGGTTATTATCATGATGTACGCGATAAGATTGTAGCTTTCCCAAGTACCTATGTATGGCGAATGGCCAATTATGGGAAGGTAGATATCTGGGGAGTTGATATGACAATGGGAGCACAGGTGGATATAGCCAGCCGATGGAATGCGAAGTTCTCAGCAGCAGCCACTTGGCAGCAGGCTTTGGATAAGACGAATACCACTTCTCAGACTTATAATAGTATGTTGCCTTATACCCCTAAGTGGAGTGGTAATGGTTCCATAGTACTCTCTACGCCATGGCTCAATATCGGCTATAGTGTTATTATGCAAGGCAGTCGCTATTCTTCCGCCCAAAATAAGTTAGAGTATCGTATGAATGCTTTTTGGGAGCATAGCCTTACACTCAATCGTGAGTTTCAACTGAAGTCTTTCCGACTGAATCTTCAGGCCAAGGTAACCAATCTTACCGACCAGCAGTATGAAATTATTCAGTATTATCCGATGGCGGGACGACAGTTTACTTTTTCAGGAACATTCTATTTTTAAAAATTAATATTAACAATGAAAATGAAGAAAATCTATGCAGCTCTTTTCTTGATGCCTGCAGTTTTAGGCCTTGTATCTTGTAGTGATGATGAGTGGAATTCCTTAGGAGAAGGTAAAGTAGAACTGACTACAAGTCATCGTGCATTCATCCTCAATGAAGGTTCAATGAACCAAAACAATTCTAGTATCACTTATTTTGACTGGTCTGCAACTGGTGAATCTGCCGCAGTAGACTTGTATGCAACTCAGAATGGTCAGAAGTTGGGTGATACTGGTAATGATATAGAGGTAGTCGACAACAATCGAGTTGTAGTAGCTATTAATGTGAGCAACTATGTCGCTTTGCTCGATGGTTATGGTATAGAGAAGTCTCGTATCAGCTTTGAACAGTATAAGAACTTAGGTCAAGTACGTAATGTCGCTGTAGAAGGCGATACCGTATATGCCGTTTCTTATGGTGGTTATATCAGCCGAATTAGTATGAAGGGTAACAAACTGGAGTATGTAGATTCTTTGAAGGTTGGCGACCGTCCTGAAGATGTTGTTAGGAATAATGGCAAACTCTATGTAACCCTACAAGGAGCAGATTATAAAGATAATCGTGTAGCTATAGTTAGTAACTTCAAGACCATCAACTATGCTGAGGTGATGCAAGATCCTGCTCGCTTGTATGCTGATGGTGACAAGATTTATGTTACAGGTTTTGGAGCTTATTATGATAACCCATGGGGTGTACTTGATACCAAGACTAATACATACACACAGATTGGTCATGCTTCGTCTATTACTTTGGGCAATGGTGTAGTTTATGCTGCTAATAGTGCAACAGATTGGAAAACGTATGCTGTCTCAACCACACTCTTCACCTATACTATAGCAGACGGCAAGGAAAATACTTCTTATTTCCAAAATGTACCAGTAGCCATCAACTCAAATACCGTATATAGTGTAAGCTATAACAAGTATAATCAGCATGTATACTTCATCACATCAGACTACGTGAATGATGGAATCGTTTACGAATTTGATGAGAAAGGTGCATTTGTTCGTCAGTTCTCTGCCGGTGGTGTCAATTCACATGGCATCTGTTTCTTGAATTAATCTATTCTGTCGAAAGAATTTATTCAATATATTGTCATTTGACAAACTAACAAGTTAACATTTTAACAAGATATTCCTCGATGAAACAGATTTGGAATATACTATTGTTAGCTGTCGTATTGCTTTGTTCTTGTGGTGGTAAGAATACTGCCCCCCAGGAACAGGGCGATACGATTTCGCTTCAATATGCCCGTCATCTTACGCTTGTTAAGTATGACGGATATACATTAGCTAATTTAACTGATCCATGGCGTCAAGGCAAGTTGCTTCATCAGTATGCGTTGGTGCCCCAAGGCAAAAAGGGAGATGCACTGGTATCCACTCTAGAAGCTAAGAAATATACAGTAGTGCGAACACCGGTAAAACGAAGCATTGTCTTTACGACCACCCATTGTTCGCTTCTTACCGATCTTGGCGCTCAGCAGGCTATTACGGGGGTGTGTGATTTGAAATACATCAATATACCTTGGATACAAAAAGCAGTAAAAGCAAGAAGGTTGGCAGATTGTGGTGATGGAATGAACGCTGATGTTGAGAAGATTATCGATGCCAAGCCACAAGTCTTACTCTTATCGCCTTTCGAAAATAGTGGTGGATATGGCAAGTTAGAGGAAATTCATATCCCCCTTATAGAGTGTGCTGAATATATGGAAACCTCGTCATTGGGTAGAGCCGAATGGATGAAATTTTATGGGTTACTTTATGGTAAGGAGAAAGAAGCAAATGCTTTATTTACAGCTATAGTACATGAATATCAACGGCTAAAGGCCTTGGCTATGTCTACCAAAAAACGTCCGGTAGTTATTACAGAGCGCAAGACAGGATCTGTATGGTATGTACCAGGTGGTGGTAGTACTACAGCAGCTACTATTAAGGATGCCGGTGGACAGTATGCCTTTGCCGACAATAAAAGCCAGGGATCATTGAGTTTGTCATTTGAGAAAGTACTTGATAAGGCAGGTCAGGCTGATATCTGGTTTTTCAAGTATAATGACCATCCAGCCAATATGCAGGAGCTATTGGCAGAATACCATGGCTATAGTCAGTTGAAAGCTTTTCAGAACAGACAAGTTTTTGGTGCCAATTGTACGGTAGTACCATTTTTTGAGGAATCAGGTTTTCATCCAGAGTATGTATTACGTGATATGATTATTATTCTCCATCCGGAATTAAAAATTGGTACTTTGAAATACTATCATCGTCTGAAATAAGTTATTTACATATATGAGCAGACGAAGTATCATCGCATTAAGTTTATTAGTAGCAGGCATTATAGTTCTGTTTTGGGTCAATTTGTTAGTGGGCAGTGTAGATATCCCTGTTCGCGATATGTTCGCCATTCTTACAGGCAATGGTGGAGTGAAAGATTCATGGCGTTTCATCGTCATGGAGTCCCGTTTGCCCCAAGCGATGACAGCTCTTCTTAGTGGAGCAGCATTGGCCGTTAGCGGTTTGCTGCTTCAGACAGCTTTTCACAATCCTCTAGCAGGTCCTGATGTCTTTGGCATTAACAGTGGAGCCGGTTTGGGTGTAGCTTTGGTGATGCTTGCTTTTGGTGGAAGCATTGCAGTAGCAACCGTTTCTATTTCAGGTTTTATGGCTGTTATACTGGCAGCCTTAGCCGGTGCGATGGTAGTTACAGCTATCATCTTTGTTTGTTCTTCTGTAGTCAAAGATCATGTACTGCTTCTCATCATCGGTATTATGATAGGCTATCTAGCCAGTTCGGTTGTCTCCCTTCTTAATTTTTTTGCTACAGAAGAAGGTGTTAAATCGTATATGGTATGGGGTATGGGTAATTTTGGAGGTGTATCTATGTCTCAGATGCCATACTTTGCCCTGACGGTTATATTAGGTTTAGCTTTAAGTATTGTGCTTGTAAAGCCCCTTAATATTCTCTTGTTAGGTGAGAACTACGCACGTAACCTAGGCATCAACATCCGTTTTGTTCGTAATCTACTCCT
>AUXO017968292.1_pt1 | contig 11212 bp, 12 predicted proteins | sample 768731 | NCBI WGS metagenome assembly AUXO01 (sample SAMN02715735, study PRJNA202380) | gut metagenome | biome: sheep rumen | host: Ovis aries | place: New Zealand: Palmerston North | reverse complement strand
GGTGTAGTGGGTTTTAATTTACGTACAGCCATTTTTAGATATTGCTATAAAAATCTATTGTTTCACCTTCTTTCAATGTAACGATAGCCTTTTTGTAAGAGTTGGTCTTACCACGGAGCAAGCCACTTTTGGTCCAACGCTGTTTGAGCTTGGGAGCCACTATGAGTGTATTTACGTCCACTACCTCAACATTGTACATACGCTCTACTTCTTTCTTGATTTCAATCTTGTTGGCAGAGCGTTCTACCATAAAGCCGTAGCGATTTGCTTTTTCGCCGGCAGCGTTCATCTTTTCAGTAACGATAGGTTTGATAATCAATGACATAACTTTACCTCCTTATGCGTTAAATGTTTGTTCAATTGCTTTTACGGCATCCTCAACGAGAACAACCATATTAGCGTTCATTACTGCATAGGTGTTCAGTTCGCCTGCTGTCATAACGCGGGTACGCTGAATGTTGCGAGCCGATTTGAGAACTTCCTGATTACCTTCTGCCAAGACGAACAGCACTTTCTTACCCTCTACGTTAAGGTTCTTCAGAACCTCAATCATAGCCTTGGTCTTCGGAGCATCGAATTTCAGAGCATCAAGTACGATAATCTGATCTTGTTTAGCGCGAAGACTCAGTGCGCTGCGACGTGCAAGCTGTTTAACCTTGCGGTTGAGCTTGAAACTATAGTCGCGGGGAACGGGACCAAAGATGGTACCACCACCTACGCGAACCGGAGATTTCAAATCGCCCGGACGTGCGCCGCCGCCGCCTTTCTGGCGACCGAGTTTGCGGGTTGAGTGTGCGTTTTCGCTACGTTGTTTAGCCTTTGCCGTACCCTGACGGTTGTTGGCGAGATACTGCTTAACGTCCAAATAAATAGCGTGGTCGTTAGGCTCAATTGCGAAGATAGCATCGTTGAGCACTACCTTCTTTCCGGTATCCTGACCGGCCATATTCTTAATACTAAGTTCCATACTACTTACTTGTTAATGATTACAATACTGTTTTTAGCACCGGGAATACTGCCTTTTACCATCAGCAGATTATACTCGGGAATTACTTTGAGAACAACGAGGTTCTGAACCGTTACGCGGTCTTGACCCATGTGACCTGCCATACGTGTACCGGGGAAGATGCGTGAAGGATAAGCACAAGCACCTACCGAACCGGGGGCACGAAGACGGTCGTCCTGACCGTGAGTCGACTGACCTACGCCGCCGAATCCGTGACGTTTAACAACGCCTTGGAAACCTTTACCTTTGCTGGTACCGATAACGTCAACGTAACTGTTTTCCTCAAACATATCAACCGTGAGAGTATCACCAAGTTTGAGCTCGCGATCAAAACCGTCAAACTCTGCAAGATGACGCATCGGCTGAACGCATGCGGCTTTGAAATGACCGGCTTCGGCTTTGTTCGTGTGCTTTTCGCCCTTGGGCATAAAACCGATCTGAACAGCCTCATAGCCGTCTTTCTCCACCGTCTTCAGTTGCGTTACAACGCAAGGACCAACTTCAATGACGGTGCATGGAACATTCTTACCATCGGCACCGAATACGGAAGTCATTCCGATTTTTTTACCTAATAATCCTGACATTTGTTTTAGTGGATTAAATAATTGTTAGTTATTATTCTCGTTCTCGCCGACGGGTTTCGCATTTGCTTCATAATCTGCTCTTCACACAAACGAGCTTGCGCTTTAATAACGGATTTGCGGGTTAGCGGACATTACTCATACGCTTTCCGTCGGAAACGAAAATGTTTATTTGTTTTTCAAAATGCGCTCAAAAAGCGTGCAAAGGTACGGACTTTTTTTTGATTGTGCAAATTTCTGTACAAAAAATCTGCATTTTACGCGATTTTTACAAAAATAATGCCACAATTTGTCATTTTTCGACAGCATTTCTCTGTCGCAGCACTTCAAAGAGCATAATACCGGCAGCCACTGAAACGTTAAGGCTCTCAATGGTGCCGTGCATCGGGATTTTCACTTTTTTGTTGCACAGCGCAAGCACCTTGTCGCTTATACCTTTTTCCTCGCTTCCCATAACGATGGCGAGCGGTCCGGTAAGGTCGGTGGCGGTATATGAGTCGGCAGCGTGTTCGGTGGCGGCAGCGATGTCAAGTCCCGAATCGCGCAAGTAGCGCAATGTGTCTTCGAGGTTGTCCACGCGGCAAACGGGCAGCGTGTGTAAAGCACCGGCAGAGGTCTTGACGGCATCGCCATTGATAAGCACACTGTTATGAGCCGGAACGACCACGGCATTCACACCTGCACAGGCACAAGAACGCGCTATGGCTCCAAAATTACGTACATCGGTTATGCTGTCAAGCACCATAACAAGCGGTGTCTCGCCGTTCTCAAACACCTGCTGAACAATATCCTCTATGCGGTAAAACTCAACAGGACTTAAGAATGCAATCACTCCCTGGTGGTTCTTGCTTGTCAGTTGGTTAAGTTTTTCCACAGGCACACGCTGAACAACGGTGAGCAATTGTCCGCGTTCATTTGCTTCTTGCAGTTTGTCGTTGAGTTCGTGAGATAGGGAAGACGACATATCTCGTCTTAATAAAATCTTCTGCAAATTCTTACCTGCATCTATGGCTTCTATCACGGCACGCATACCGAATATCATTTCGCTCTCTTTGGGACGGCGAACGGGCAAATCAGAAACTTTGCGTTTATCGGAAACATAACTGCGTTGCGCTGAAAAATCTCTTCTGCCGCCCTTATCTGAAGCGGCAGAAGAAGAAAGGTTTTTGTAAAACATACAGTTTACATATCATTTGGTGCTACGAAAGCACTATTTATTATCTGTTATAGCCTTATAGCATACCTCTGCGGCATCCACATTAGGAAGGCACTCCAATCCGAAGAACTTGAACGAGAGTATCATCTGCGATATGGTATCGTATATGGCATCCATCGACGGCGGATTGATTTTCAGTCCGCTTGACGAGGAGAGCATATAGGCATACGCCTCGCTGTTAGACAGTACGCGCGCTACATTATGCGGAGCCTGAGAGAGTTTGACTACACCGCCCACTTCAGCCGACTCGTTTTTGTAGCAAGGTGTCTTGCCGCTCCACGGCGAGCCATAGACACGCATCAGTTTGCGCCCGTTCTCTTCTTCAAGTCTCAATACAGGGTTGTCATCATTAAGCAGCCACGAGCCTTCAAAAGCCTTGAGCCATTGCTGTGCATGAGTGGATTTACCCGTACCGGACTTGCCGAGGAAAAGGTAACCAAGACCATCTTTTACTACCACTGCGGCATGCATCTCAAGCGTATGCAGACCAACTGTAGAGAAGGCATAAAGCAGCATAGCCGCATTGTTGATGGCAAAACGATAGTCGGGCATCTGCTCGAGGACTATATATAGTTGTGCATCGTGAAAATCGGCTGACACCTTTATATATGAAGCAGTTGGTGCATCGGCACGCGGTGCAACGGCGAAGAACCAACCGTCGGCAAGACGATAAATCTCAAAGCGAGGCATATCTTCTTCCGATGTGTCGGCAAAAACGAACTGCTTGTCCTTATCCTCGAAAGGCCTATCCACGACACTAAGGTTGAAAACCGGCTCAACGCCTTCTGCTTCCTGTTCGTTGATAGCAAACGGCTGATAATTGGTCAGCGGGTCGAGCAACCTGTCGTCAGCCGAGATTGAAAAAACGTGTCCCGCTACTCTATAATACCTGCTTCCTGCCATGTCTCGATAGTGCTTTTAGCATCTGTGAGTGCTTGTTCATAACTAACCTCATACTCATCTGTCAGGAGTTGTGCCATTGTCCCTGCATCAAAATCCGGCAGTTTTTCCACCTCGCGCCACAGATAAGCAGCGGTCTGATTCATTGTAATCATCTTGTTGAAATTAACCTGCTCTACACTCTCGCCTACGAGAATAAACTCGTCACCCAAAGCACGCAGACGAAATCCTGTTTTTGCTTTCATAGTAATTGCTTGTTTATTTTAGTATCTTAATGTTTTTTCCATTTGAGCGGCATCAGTGTCTTATATATAAATATGTGCCTGTATAGTTTGAGCCACAGACTTCTCGGTCGGCACAACCAACGCCAGACCCATCCGTTTCGAGGCGTTACACGTCTGCCGTCGGGCTTGATAATAGTCTCCACCGTACCGAGTATATCCTCGCGAGTGCAATACTCATACCCGCGTAGGTTGCCGTCTCCTTGCATGGTTATATCATTGCCTTTTACTCTTATCACGCGATGCAGCACATAGATGACTTGTGCGTTGTTTGCCTTAAAAGGTATAGCGGCAAGGCACATATCACCGACCTTAACTTTATTTTTTAGCCGCAGCACCACTGTATCTGTGCCGCCCTCTATGAATGGGCGCATACTGTTGCCTGTGGGGGTAAAACGAACCTGCTTGCCTTCACGGAGCAGTGCCGCCATCTGCGGGATAAGGATATGGTTGTCAACAACGTGCGGCATATTACTTGAGCCTCAAAAATCCTATTCCGAAGCGGCGTACAGCCTCTCTTTCAAGCTCTTCCCTTACACTCGGGTCGGCAATGGCTATCAGTGCTTTAGCACGGTCGGCAAGAGGCAGACCACGAAGGTTGGCTATACCGTGTTCGGTAACGATATAATTGGCTTGGAAGCGTGTTGTTACCACACCTGCTCCCGTAGCAAGATGCGACACGATCTTCGACTGTCCTTTGGCTGTCATACTCGTCAGAGCAAGGAAACACTTACCGCCTTCACTCTGCGAAGCGCCATAGAAGAAATCGTGCTGACCGCCCACACCCGATATAACCGTCTCGCCTATGGAGTCGGCACAAATTTGACCGGTCAGGTCAACTTCTATAGCGGAGTTGATAGACATCACCTTCGGGTTCTGACGGATTATTTGCGGGTCATTAGTGTAAGCAACATCGTGTATCTCTACGTCCTTGTTATAGTCAAGATAGTCGTAGAGTCGTTGCGAACCGAGTACGAGCGAACCCACAGACTTACCCGGTAGGATTTTCTTCAGCGAATTGTCTATCACGCCTTTTTCTATAAGCGGCAGCACGCCGTCGGTCATAGCCTCTGTATGCAGACCGAGATGTTTATGGTCTTGGAGTGCGTTAATGACAGCATTAGGTATTCCGCCCACTCCTATCTGCAACGTGGCTCCATCGGGAATCTCGGCGGCAATATAATTACCTATACGTGTTTCCACATCTGTAGGCATAGGTGTCGGCACCTCTATCAGCGGTTCGTCTATACGGCATACGGCAGCAAGGCGAGAGACGTGGATCTTGGCAGGACCCTGTGTATGAGGTACATACTTGTTCATCTGTGCTATCACCACACGTGCGCACTCGCAGCCTGAATAAGCAAGGTCGGCGGATATACCGAACGAGCAATAGCCGTCCTCATCCGGCGTTGAGACCTGAAGCATCATCACATCGCAACCGAGAGTACCATTGCGGAACAGCCCGGGAACTTCACCGAGGAAGACGGGTATAGTGTCAGCCGTCCCATCACGCATAGCCTGACGGAGGTAATTGGGGACGAAGATACTGAGTGCACGGAAAGAGTCAATATACTCTTTTTTGGCGTATGGTGCGCCTTCAGGGTGTATGGCAAAGCCGGAGATGAACTTAACGTCTCTCAACTCTGCAGCACGCTCCGTCACGGCTTTAAGCAGAGCCATAGGAACGGAGGTGGAACCTTGCACCACTATGGTATCGCCGGAACGCACAAGGCGTACGGCTTCGGCGGGAGTAACGAACTTAATATCGGTATTCATTTTTTGCCGTAATCTTTGTTAAACAATGTCAAGCGTTTATCAAGTTCCGCATACTGGTCTTCGCGTATGGCACTGGCACAACCGCGCAGTCCTTCGCGTGCCGCACCGGTAGGCGCAAGAGTGATAGCGGACACTCCGTAGTAGATGAGTTTGTTTATCAGTTGTTCACCCGTCCAGTCCTTGTAGCCGAAAGTAAAGAAGAAGCCGTTGCCCACCTCCTTGTTATCGGCATCTTTGTCATATACTATATGGAAACCGTTGCGGGTCATTATCTCTTTTATGGCAGCAGCACGGCGTTCATACTCACGCGTATGACTGACAAAATCAAGTTGCCCGAGACAGGCTGCCTTGAACATCGCCGCCATAGCGAACTGCACTGAGTGGGTAACACCGGAAGACAGACTGTAGAGTATGATATACACAAAGTTACGAAGGAACTGCCCATCGTTGTCGTAACGCTTACCAAGCGATTCGAAGCAGCGGTGTGCAAGAGCCGGATTGATAGCGATTATGGCACCGCGCTGACCTGCGTAGGAGAAAATCTTGGACGAAGAAATCATGTGTACGCAGTCGTTGGTATATCTGCCGACAGACGGCTGATACGGCGGTTCGTAAGGTTTGCCGCGTCCCTTGTCACGGAAGTCCATATTGAGATATGCGAGGTCTTCTATTACGAGTACGTTGTACTTGGTAGCAAGACGACCGATTATCTCCAATTCTCTTTCAGTCAAGCACATCCACGATGGGTTATTCGGATTGGAGAAAAGCATTGCCGCAATCCTGCCGGTCTTAAAATGTTTTTCCAGTTCTTCGGCAAGAGCCTCGCCCCTGAACTTAGCGACATCAAAGCAGTCCACCCTTACACCAATGACTTTACATTGCTGTTTCTGAACGGGGAAACAAGGGTCAATGAAAAGAACCGTATCGCGTTTTTCGTCAATCTGCGACATAGTAAGGTTCAAAGCAAAAGCCCCTTGCATAGAGCCGACGGTAGGTACTATACAATCATCGGGTATATCCAGACCGACAAAAGCCTTGACGAACTCCGACCCCCAGTGTTTGAGTTCGGGAATACCCGTTATCACGGGATACTTGGCACCATAGCCTTGCAGCAGAGCCTGATGTTCGGCTTCTATACCTATTTTCTCCGACGGCAGTCCGGGTTCACCGAGTTCCATGTGTACAAACTCCTCACCCGTGGCACGTTCTATGTCTTTTACCACACCTACGAGTTGGCGGATGGAAGCCGCGCCGAGTTCGTGGGCATTGCGCAAGCCGAAGTCGATACATATATTATCGACCGTCTGTTTATTCAGCGGGAAAGCCATAGTCGTTTATTTTTTAGATGCTTTATACCCTGCTTCCACAGCCGCAACGTTGGTTGCCACTACCGCTTCACCCTTGCGGGCAAACACGCGCTGAACGCCTGCTATCATCTTGTCGTGGTCGATACCGAGCATAGGTATGGCAGCACCGAGCAGAACCATATTGGCAGCCTGCGAGGGCGCACCTGCCTCCTTGGCAAGAGCCTCCACGTCAAGCAAGACATTATTGGCGTGAGCGGTAATATGCTTAATCACCTCATTTATATCAGGATAGTCAGGGATATTGACAAAAGGGACAGACGAGGTAACGATCCAACCTTCGGGCTTGAGATACTGCACATAACGCAGAGCCTCCATAGGCTCAAGCGAGATGATGATGTCGGCTTGACCTTTCTCTATAAGGTCGCTCATTATAGGCTCCGAAGACAAACGCAGGTTACTTTGCACATCGCCGCCGCGCTGACTCATTCCGTGCACTTCGGCTTGCTTGAGATAAAGACCTTCGGCGAGAGCAGCCTCACCTATGACAGTGGCGATAGAAAGAATACCTTGTCCTCCCACGCCTGCAAGTATAATATTCTTTTTCATAACGATTGTCTATTTAAGGGTTTATTTTTAGCGGCTTTGAGGTGACGTTTGAGTGTCTGTATGCACTCGCGGCGGGCAATAACCACGCTCGTACCATTGTAGTTAATCTCCTCGCGAAGCACCAGCTTTATCTCTTCCATATTCTTCGGCAGCGGCACTACCACACGTACATGTTCTTTCTCCACACCTACGCCGTAGCATATCTGCTCAAGTCTGCCGGTGCCTGCACTGTCCTGACCGCCGGTCATACCTGTAGTGAGGTTGTCGGAGATAAGCACTACCACGTTGGCGTTGGAGTTAACGCAGTCGAGCAGACCGGTCATACCCGAGTGGGTAAAAGTGCTGTCGCCTATAACGGCTATAGCGGGGTGTTGACCGGCATCTGCTGCACCTTTTGCCATAGTGATGGAAGCGCCCATCTCCACACAAGCATGAATAGCGTGGAAAGGTGAAAGTGCGCCGAGTGTATAGCAACCTATATCGCCGAATATACGCGGCGACTCATATTCGCGTGCCACCTCATTGAGGGCTGCATACATATCCCTATGTCCGCAACCCTGACAGAGAGCGGGCGGACGTGAAACAACAATGTCATCAGCCTGCTTGAGCGGCAGAGCCTGTAAGCCGAGAGCCGAGCGCAGTGCATCGGGTGAGAGTTCGCCCATACGCGGCAACACACCGGTAAGACGACCTTTGACTGCTACGGACGAGGGAACCAAACCGCGCATCAACTCTTCCACAACGGGCTGACCTTCTTCAACGACCAACACTTCCTCCGCTCCGTCTGCCACCATACGATTGATGAGTTCAACGGGAAGAGGATACTGGGTAATCTTAAGCACAGAATAGTCATTATTACCTGCAAGATGTTCCATTACGTAGTTGTAGCCTATGCCGCAAGCCACGATAGCACAGCGCGGGTTGTTGCCGCGAGTATAGACATTGTTGCCGGCAGTCTCGGAGGCTTTGACAAAATCGTCTTGGGCTGCAACGAGTTCGGCATAGTTGCGCTTGGCAAAAGCAGGAAGGAGTATGAAGTGCTGTACGTTCTCGGGCAGCGACATCTTGTTTTGCACGGGCTTTTCATCCGAGGTGCAAACGACTGCACGCGAGTGAGCCATACGTGTCGTAACGCGCATAAGAACAGGCGTATGCATCTTCTCCGACATCTCAAAAGCCTTGCGGGTCATATCGTAAGCCTCTTGCTGGTTGCTCGGCTCAAAGCAGGGGATCATAGCAAACTTGCCATAGAAACGGCTATCCTGCTCGTTCTGCGAGGAGTGCATAGAGGGGTCGTCTGCCGCAAGCACTACCAATCCGCCGTTAACGCCGGTGATGGCAGAGTTCATAAAAGCATCGGCACATACGTTCATACCAACGTGTTTCATACACACTAATGCCCGCTTGCCCATATAAGCCATACCAAGAGCCGCTTCCATAGCCGTCTTCTCGTTGGCTGCCCAGCGGCAGAAGATGCTTTCACCATCTTTGCGCTTGGCTTCGTGGAGTTGAATATACTCCGTAATTTCGGTGGAAGGAGTACCCGGATAGGCATATACTCCGCTCAAACCGGCATCTATCGCCCCTTGAGCAATGGCTTCATCGCCTAAAAGTAAGTGCTTCATACTATATTGATTTTTATTGTTAATTGGCTTATCTTCACTATCTCCTTCGCGGCGGACGACCATAATGCTGTGAGCACAAGATACACTTGTCCGTCTTGGGGAAAGTATATAGAATAGTCAGTTTCAGTCCGGCGGAGAAATGGTGAGTAAACTTGCCGTTCGCCACATCGGAATACCACACCGGCGTTGCCTCAAACGTCTCAAAGTCCCACTTGCTCTCGTAGGGTATATAGAGCGAGCGTTTGTCCGTGTTGCCAGAAATACGGTTGATACTCATATCGGCGTATGCGGCAAGACGCAGATGAGTATAGTCTTTTATCTTGAAATCATAACCCGCTTCAAGCGAGAAGATAAGGTCAAGACGCGACGGCAGGTTGAGCGTGGAGCGACTGAGCGGTACGTCCTTACGATAGCCGTGGTTGTCCATCTCCTCCCAGTAGTTGCCATCGCCCAAACCGAGGTAACGACTATACGAACCGCGAGAAGAAACGTTCATACTCGTAGAGGCTCTCTGATACAAAGGCAGCGAAGGCGTTATACCGGCAAGAGCATAGATGCCGTAGAAATTGATTCCCATCAGTATAGGCACCTGCACATAGACTTGCTGAAGTTCGTCCCTGCGGCTTGTGATGTCATATCTGAGTTCGCTTATAGCCATACCCCACGAGTCTGCAACCACATCCCAGCGTGGGTCCCACGTTGCAGCCATAGAGGTGTTGGTATAACAATAGGAGCCGATGTCAGACTTGATGTTGCGATACATAAATCCGGCTCCTGTTTGTAAGGTGAAATAGCCGTGGCGGAACTCATACAATCCGCCTGCTTGCAACTTATACCCTCCGGGGGATATTTGTATCTCCTTGGCGGCGGAAGCCACCGAGGCATAACCGCCATAGACGTACGCGCCGAGCGAATGATGATTGCCGGTATAGTCAGACTGACGCAAGCCCATAAGGTCAATATAGCGTTTGTTCTCACTGAGCGTAAAATGAGAGTTGGATCGGCCGAGGTTTCCCATACGCTTGTCTGCTGTCAGACGTGTCTGCGCCTGCATCGGCAAAACCGACACAAACAACATCAACAATATATAAACACGCGCTCTCATTCCACTATTACTTTTACTTGTCGCTCCAAGCCTGACGACTCGTGCAAACGGAATATATAAACGCCCGAAACAGTCGGCAACTCCACCTCATAGGCATTGTGTGCACCCGCATCAAACCTACCTGCTTGGTACAAAGCACCAAAGGCATCATATATCTCATACGTACCAGGATTAACACAGAGTATGTTCACTACAGGATGCTCGTGAGCCACCAAAGTAGGTACAACCGAGATATAAGGCTTATCGGGTGTCAGTTCCTGCGGACGACTCAGGTTCGGGCGCAAAACGCAGGTGAGGAAAGTCTTGCCGTCATCTGCGCGGGTAAGAGCCACTGAGTAGTCGCTCTTGTCGTCAAGCCACTGCGGATTATAGTAATACGGTTTGGTCTCGCCAAACAAAATCTCGCCGTCCTTATACCACTGGAAAGCGGTAAAGTGATACCCACCGTTGAGCGAATCCTGTAGCAGACCAATAGCATCGTCCCAGTGCTGCTCCATCAGCCAAGACGGGTAACGTATTGAGAAACTGACATCTGCCGAAAGCAGCGTACTATCTATACAATAACCGTTGTCGAAATAGACTGTTGCTTTATAGTTATCAGGGCGCACATACTGCATTACGTTATCATAGTCTGGCATCGCAACGATAAACGACTTCCTATCGCCCATCAAGCGTGTCCACTCCACGTTGGCAAAACCTTGGTTTACGGCAACCGAATCAAACACGAGCATATATGCAAGCGGGTCTATGCCGGTATAGGTATAAGTAACATCAAACTGCTTGTCGTCAGCGCATATAAGCGGCATCTC
>AUXO017905955.1_pt1 | contig 11214 bp, 8 predicted proteins | sample 768731 | NCBI WGS metagenome assembly AUXO01 (sample SAMN02715735, study PRJNA202380) | gut metagenome | biome: sheep rumen | host: Ovis aries | place: New Zealand: Palmerston North | reverse complement strand
GCAGGGATACATGAATGTGATCCGGCAGCTGGGGCATCGGATGGAGGTGACCGGGATTCTGGTGCATTCACGGGAGAGCCGTGAAAAGATGGAGCAGGAGGATCCGGGCAGAGTCTGCACGGATCTCGAGACCTTTCTGAAGCAGCCCTACACCTTTGTTGCAGTGATGGTTCCCGGAAAAGAGGCGCTATTCTACAACAGGGCATTGATGGAACGCGGAATCCCCGTCCTTTCCGAGACGCCGCCGGGCATGGGAGTAGAAGAGCTGAACGAATGCTATGCCGTGCAGCGCAGGACAGGCGCAAAGATCCAGGTCGCCGAGCAGTGTCATCTGCGCCCTTACTATCAGGCTGTCGCAAAGATGGTCCGAAGCGGCGCGCTGGGAAGGATCTGGTGCATTCACATGGGGATCCTGCACGATTATCATGCGATGAGCATCATACGCCGCATGTGCGGTCTCACATTTGAAAATGCAGTGATCCGCGCAAAGGAATATCACATTCCCGTACACTATCACTGCGGCCGTGAGGGCATGCATCCGGCACCTGCAGGCAATCTGGTAAGGGACCGCAGAAAACGCGCCGACATCGTGTTTGAGACCGGACAGACGGCATTCTACGATTTCTCCGACGAGCAGTATTTCAACTATTTCCGGAGCCGGCATCTGTTTGTTCAGGGAGAACTGGGCGAGATCGCGGATCTGAATGTGGCGTATCTGGGAAAGGATCAGCTTCCGGTGACCGGCAGGATCTGCCGGGATACCCTTGGGGAATATGAAAATCTGGAAGGATGCGGACTGAGAAGCCTGCGGCTGAACGGAGAAGTGCTTTATGAAAATCCGTATATCCGCGAAGATGTAAGGCTGAGCGACGACGAGATCGCGATGGCTTCCATTCTCGACGGAATGGCAGCGTATGCAGAAGGCGGGAACGAGATCTATCCGCTGCGGGAAGCGCTGCAGGATACATATCTGCACCTTATGCTGGATGAAGCAGCAGGAAGCGGTAAAGAAGTGGTTACGGAGTCCCAGAGCTGGGGGCGGGGCTGAAGCTTCAAACAGAGAACCGTCCCCTGTTTGAAAATGGGACAGAGAACCGTCCCCTGTCCCATTTATGAAAGAATAGCAGACAGCAGCCTGTCTGCTGTTTTTTGGTGGCTTGGAATTCCCGGATGATCCACTGCACCGAATTCTCCCGCAAGGGTGTCCGGCAGAGAGAGGTAGGAAACAAGAGGATCTCCCAGGGAATGGACTGCATCTATGAGGGTATCTTCTATTTCATGCCCCATCATTCCATAGCACCAGAGGATCCGAGCGGCTGGATTGTGCTTGCGAAGGACATGCAGGAAAGTGATTGCTGCATGGCGGATATGCGCCAGATCCTCATGATTAAGTGATCCATCCGCATTTACATGCATTTTCCAGTGGCTGTGGGTCAGGGGATCGACATATTCCGGATTGACAAACGCGGCAGCATCATTGGTGCCGAGATTGACCAGGATCAGATCAGGCTGCCAGGAGGTGAAACTGTTCATTTCCTGTGCTCCGAGCGAAACAGCAGACGGACTTTTCTGTACACCGCAAACCTGTTCGTAAACAGAAGGAATATTATAGGACGGATTATTTGTGTATCCGATGTAAACGCCCCACCCGGCCTGGGTGACCATGCGCAGGTCGGCATCCAGAGTATCGGCAATACGCATTCCGTAATGCAGATCCGGCATCGCTGTAAAGAACCATAGATCTTCCGTGATCAGACCGGGATATCCGAACAGACCCTCCCCGGAGGTGATGCTGTCACCGATCAGTTCGATTTTCAGCTTCTTCTCCGGGAGAGGGGTGAAGCTTCCGTCGGTTGAAATGCCGGTCACCGTATACAACGTTTCCCCCTCATAAAGCGCATTCTGGAGAAGCGCGGGGGAATCCTTGATGATTCTGATTGTCTTCGGCTCCCGGTAATTCAGGCGGTCATAGACCAAAAGGGTCTGACGTCCTCTTCTTAGCAGGCAGCGCTGCAGCAGATGCCCGTTCAGCATAATACTTATCCAGGGGCACAGAGAATCCTCCGGGACTTCCAGGTCCACACTCAGCTCACTTCCGGAGACAATGAATTCCAGACTGCTTCCGGTCCAGAAGAATGTGATTCCTTCTTTGCGGTGCGATACTCTGCCCGATGTAAACAGAACCTTTTCCAGTTCACGGATCTTGTATTTCATCGTGAAACATTAACCTTTCACGGCGCCTGCTGTCAGTCCGCGGATCATGCTCTTGGCGCCGAAGGAGAAGATGATCAGTACAGGGATCGTTGCCAGGGTAAGGCCTGCAAGCTGTGCACCGTAATCGGTACGGAAAGCACTGGCCAGGCTTTTGACAAAGATCGGAATTGTGTAGTTTTCTGTCTTATTAACGAATACAAGAGGATACATATAGCTGTTCCACGACCACAAAAACTGAAGAAGTGCCAGTGTCAGAATGCCGGGCCGGATGCAGGGAAGAGCAATCTGAAAATAGATCTGCAATTCATTGGCTCCGTCGATCCGGGCACTCTCCACGAGCTCCAGGGGAAGTGAGGTCTTAAAAAACGAGATCATCCAATAGGCACCCAGTCCGCTGGCCAGCCATACAAAAATCATCGGCAGCAGGGTATTGTTGATTCGCAGATTGCGCATTTCGATCATATATCCAATGATACCGATCTGCGTCGGAACCATCATCGTCATCATGATGAACATATTCATGACCTTTTTCAGCCGGAACTGATAGACATTCATGGCATATCCGGCCATGGAACAGATCAGGACCGAAAAGAACATGGCACAGACCGAGATGATAAAGCTGTTCAGATACGAACGTACAAAGTTGGAGGCAAAAATTGTTTTCAGGTTTTCGATAAAATAGTTGGAAGGGATCAGCGGGTTGCCCTGAAAGATCATCTCACTTTTAAAGGTGGACATGGAAAACATCAGGTAAAAAGGAATCAGGGAGATCACGGACATCAGAACCAGAAAAACGGTTTTACATGCAGTTTTGATTTTCATGGCTCAGTCCTCCTTTCCGTTCATCAGTCGCAGTCCAATGACGGACACGATCGCAATGATCACAAACAGTACACAGGCCATGGCAGATGCATATCCCATACGCGGGTTGGATCCGAATGCCTGATTATAGAAATTCCATACAATGGTCAGGCAGCTTTGGGAAGGCCCGCCAACGGTGGAGCTGGTCTGATTGGTGAACAGAAGATTTGCCTCATCGAACATCTGGAACATGTAGATCAGGCTGGTGATGGTCAGGAATGTCGTAACCGGACGCAGCAGCGGAATCGTGATCCGGAAAAAGCACTGAAGATTGCTGGCACCATCGATTTTGGCTGCTTCATACAGATCCTCTGAGATAGAAGTGATTCCTGCCAGATACATGGTCATGAAGTATCCGGTATTGCGCCAGATGATCATGAAAGCGATCACAAAGGGTGCGTATTTCGCGCTGCCGATAAAGTTGATTGCCTTGCCGCCCATTGCGACGATCAGCTTGTTGAAGATACCGATATGCTGCTCGAATATGAATGTAAAGATCATGCCGATCGCAACGGGTGTCGTGATATATGGAAGAAAATTTATGGTCTGAAGCGCATTTTTGAAACGCTTCGTATTCGCGAGCAGTGCTGCGAAGATCAGTCCGAGCACCAGTGCGATGGGAAATCCCGACAGACCGATTTTCAGAGTGTTCAAAACCGATTTCCAGAACAGCTTATCTTTGGTAAAAATACTGATGAAGTTTTTAAAGCCCACATATACCTTCTGATTATAACCAGCCCAGTCAAGCGTACTCATATAGAAAGAGTAGAGGATCGGATACAGATTAAACAGGAAGAAGCAGATCACGAAAGGTGCAAGAAAAACGACCGGCCAGAAGAATCTGTATTTTTTCAGACTGTTGTTCATAGGATACCTCCGGTGTAAGACCAGACAGAAGAGGGGCTGCCTTTGCTGCACCCGGCAGCAAGGCAGCCCCTCCTTAAGAACTATTGTGTTTTGAAGAAACAGACGATGTGTCTGCCTGTTTGGCAAAAACGGATTGTGAATTATTCGATCGTTACAGATTCATCTGTTACCAGCTGGCCAAGCTCGTCGATGGCAGCTGCAACTGCAGTATCCAGATCCATGGAAGCATCGTCCATGATCTGCTGTGCAACGTCATTACGTACGCTGGTGATATCATTGTCATACGCTGACGGAGCCGGGATCACGGTGTTCGGAGCGATCTCCTGATACAGAAGATCGGAGATGTTTTCGCCGCCGAAGAATTCTTCGTCAGAACGTTTGCAGAATTCCGGAGTAGCAATGGTGGAGTCCATGGTGATAAAGCCGGCTACATCTCTGGCTTCCTCTGCACCAACCTGATCCGATACGCACCAGTGGATGTAATCATAAGCGGCAGCCTTCTGTTCATCGGTAGCAGAGGTGGTGATGCCGAATGCGGTACCGCCGTGCTGATAGTTTACGGGAGCCTTGATGATGCCCCAGTTGCCGGAACCGTCAGGATCGTTTGCTTCAATGTAATAGGTGATCGCCCAGTCGGGACACGGATAGAAGATGTGGTTCTTTCCCGCGTAGGTAGCGTTGCCTTCCGGGGTACCATTCTGATAGGTGTCAACTGCTCCGGCATCTCTCAGAGCAATCAGCTTGCCCATAACATCTTCCATCTTGGCAGTCATGTTGATCTTGCCGTCTTCATAGTTCGGAACATCACTTGCAAAATACAGCCATTCTGCAACTGCCTGACCGGAATGGAACAGGTAAACGCTGCCGCCGGAGGCTTCTGCGACCTCTGCACCATGCGTTACATAATCGTCATAGGTGGAGAACATGGCCTGCAGCTCTTCCGGATCATCCGTGCCAAAATATTCCTTCGCCAGATCACGTTTGTATGCAATACCAGCCGGGCAGGCAGCGGAGAACAGACCGATCAGCCGGCCATCGTCCGTGGTAGCCGCATCGATGAGAGCCTGATTGTAAACACTGGTGTCAACACCGTATTCGTTCAGGTCTTCCAGAATGTCAAACTGTTTCCAGTTGGCAATCAGAGCTCTGTCCATGGGAATAATGGTGGGAAGCTCGGAACCGGAAGCCAGAGCCTGCTGTACTTTTGTGAGCATATCGCCCCACTCGGTTGCGATGGGCTCGAAGGTTACATTCGGATGAAGTTCATGATACTTTTCCATCATCGGCCAGGTGTAGTTGGAGTCCCAGCCCCAGTAAGTGATGGTTACTTCGGGATCGTCTGCCATGGCAGGAACAGCCAGAACGGAAACTGCCAGAACTGCAGCGGCGACCATTTTAAACAGGTTCTTTCTCATGATAATACCTCCTCTTTCTGTTTTTTGGGTTGAATACAGTGTATCACCTGCATAACCGGCAGATGCTTCCAAGTTTCAAACATTTTTCATGAAAAATGAACATTGTCCTCCAGCGCATCGAAATCGTTCCAGAGTTCTTTGATCGTGTCATATGCCAGCTTCGGACGCCGGTATTCATCCACGATTCCTTTGTTGTTCATGGTTCTGGGGCGTGAGAAGAACCATTCATCGGACACCCGTACATCGCAAAACTGCCAAAGAAAAACGCCGATGCAGCGCCTCTCCTCCACCAGCCGTGATACGGCAGTGAGCTGGTTCCGCAGCGCTGTCTGCTGGTATTCCTCCGACCACTTGACATGGTAAGGCGTGCGATAGCCATAAAGGGCATCGGCGCCGGTCTCGGTGATGAGAAACGGTTTTCCGGATCCTTGTGTTTCTTCCTCGATCCAGCAAAGAAGCTTCGTGAAAAACACGTCGGCCGACTCCGGTTCATACCATTCCGGATAAAGGTTAAAAGAGACGATGTCCGGAATTCCCAGACACAGATCCGTACCCTTTGCACAGGTGGCAAAGGAACTGGGACGGCTCGGATCCAGAGACCGGAGCAGATCGTAGTGCTTCTGATAACAGTCTTTCCCGAACAGGGTATCGCTTGCACATTCGTTCAGGAATCCCCAGATTCCGATCGACGGGTGATTGTAATGCGCCTCCACCATCTCCCGGATGCCGGTCAGGCTTTGCTCCAGAAACAGCCCGGATTGCATTTGCTGCTGCGTGAGGCCTCTGGCATGGCCTTCCTCCCATACCAGCATTCCCAGCTCATCACATAGATCCAGGAACAGCTCGTCGTTTGGATAGTGCACGGTCCGGACTGCGTTGGCCCCCATATCTTTCATCATGGAAAGATCCTCGTACATGATCTGAAAAGGAATGGCGCATCCGAAATCCGGATGATCCTCGTGCCGGCAGAAGCCACGGATGAGGAAGGGCTCGCCGTTGAGGAGCAGGCGGCGTCCGTCGACGGCGATCTCGCGAAATCCGATCCGCTCGATCAGGTCGTCTACTGCATTCCCCTGTGAATCCCGAAATATCGCCTGCAGCTCGTACAGCTGCGGATCACCGGGGCTCCAGGCTTTTATACCGGGAAATGCAAGAACGGGAAACGCAATTGTTTGTTCCCCCTGCTGCCTGAGGCAGACCGGCAGCGAGCAGATCTCGCGCCCATTCAGGTTCAGCACAAGAGTTCCTGAAACAGGCTCGTCCGTGAGAGCATGCAGACTGCACCGGACTGCTCCGTACCACATGTCTGCAGTGCTTTTTCGGAAAGGGGTGAAATGGATTTTTGAAATGAAAACATCCCGGGGCATTTCCAGCACGACACTCCGCGTGATGCCGCCATAGCTTTGATAATCATTGGGAATGTGGAGCGTTGAAGCGGGGCTGTAGGAATTGTCAACCTCCACCTTCAGTGTATGTGTGCCATCTGCCAGGCCTGTTACAAGCGCTTCAAAGGGGGTGTAGGCATTATAATGAGAGGCAATCTGCTTTCCATCGAGAAAGATCTTTGCGGTATGACTGACGCCTTTGAACACAAGACGGATATTTCCTTCTGCCTCGAAGCTGCGCTCATAGATCGCTTTCCCACGGTAGGTACGCGTATCAGGCCAGCTCTCCCAGCAGCCCGGCACCGGAACGAGCCGCCGTCTTCCTGCGTGCTCCCCTGACAGAGGATAAAAGGTCCACAGGGAAGAGGACAGCTCCCGGGTTTTCCGGATTCGATGGGTTTCGAATGCTCTGATCATACACTCCTCCTTTTTCAGCTAAAAAGTCTGTTCTACTCATTGTGGGACACACATCCTGTCCCTGTCCCATTATTGTGAGACAAAGATACGTTTCCTGTCCTATTTTAGAAATGGATCGTGCAGGCGGACGCAAAGGAATTCGAACATTTTTCAGAAATATCGAACATAAGACGCTTTGTTATGTCAAATCCATGAAAAAGCTGATATGATAGAATTCAAAATATGATTGTGCCTCTGCCTTCTATGGAAGGTATGGTGAGCGGATAAAGAGGAGAATATGCTTAGCATTTACCTTGTGGATGATGAACCTATGGCGGTACGCTATACACAGATGCTGATCGAAGCAAGCGGGTATCCCTGCGAGATCGTGGGAACGCAGACAAACAGCACCAGAGCCTATATGGAGATTCGTACTCTTAAGCCGGATATTGTCTTCACGGATATCAGTATGCCGATAATGGATGGGCTGGAGCTGGCTGAGAAGGTGTGTAAAAGAGGAGATACCAGAGTGTATCTGCTGACCTCATACGAGGATTTTGAATTTGCAAAAAGGGGAGTGCGGATCGGCGTTGCGGACTACCTGCTGAAAAATGAACTGTCGGAGAAGCTTCTGAAGGAGCTTCTGGAAAATGCTGAGCGGGAGATTGCGGCATCCCGCAGAGAGCGGCAGCTGATTCTGGAGCAGAATGTGAGAGATTTTCTTTTCGGAAGCTCGCGCGTACCGGAAGATCATGTCTATGAAGAGCGCCGCATGCAGCGATATGCACTTCTGACCTTCTATAAACCGCCGAAGCTGTGGATCGACCCGGACAGGGAGCCGGAGGAAGATCTGAGACTGGACAGCTATGCACTGCAGCGCATGGATTTTCCGAAGGGGATGGACTGTACGGCGTTTGCTCAGACAAGAAGCCGTGAATATTGCGGTGTAGTGTTCATCAGTGAGACCGTTGTGGACAGCGGACGCAGGCTTTTCCAGATGGCAGACATCATTCTTTCCAGAATTACTCAGGACGATCCGGGCTGGAAATGTATCTGTTCCGATGTCTGTCAGCGTTTTTTTGAGCTGCAGAAGGAGTACAGGAGGCAGACTGAGTGTACAGCCTATCTTTACAGACAGAGGGATCAGTCGGTGTGCTTCGCGCATGATATAATCTATGCGCCGGAAGAAAAACTTCCGGTGGATGATCTGCTGGATGAGATCGCGCGAATGCTGGCAGGGGATGATCATGAGGGAACGATCAGGAAAGCAGAAGCGTTTTTCGCGTCCTGCAGGAAACAGGATACACAGAACGCTTACATTGAACATATGCGAAGCCTCTTCCAGGTTCTGAAAGGGTCGACACTGCGTGAGCGCAGCAGTGGGGATTATCTGGCGATCTCGCCCTGTTATACGGACACAGTGAACCTGGAACGTGCACTGCAAAACTGTATCGAGCTGTTTTTTGAAGAGAAGGAACGGGCGGTGCTCGCACAGTACTCGGAGCATGTGCTGCGGGCACAGCAGTATGTGAGAAAGGAATACGGGCGGGATATTTCGGTTTCCGATATTGCGCAGAGTGTGGGCGTTTCCGAAGGACATCTGCGCAGATTGTTCAAACAGGAAATGAACATGTCGATCGTTGACTATCTGACAGACTATCGGATTCGTCAGGCAAAACATCTGCTGCGGGATCATCTGGTTCCGAACGCTGATATCTGGAAGGAAACGGGGTTTTCCTCTGCCCAGTATTTCAGCTTTGTGTTTAAAAAGAAAGAGGGGATATCCCCGAAAGAGTACCAGAAGCGCGCGGGAAGTGAAGTGCGGTAACCCCGGAAGTGAATGCTGCTTCACCGGGATGGGAAAAGAGTGTGCCGGGATGGGTCTGCTGCAGCGGAGATTACAGGAGGAACCGGATGGGGGACGAAAAGGGGAGAAATGTACATGCCGGCCGGATGGGACCGAAGCTGATCCGTGCCGTTCTTGTTGCTGTGGCCGTCGGATTTCTTATATTTTTCGGAATTGTAGCGGGAGAAGTGTTCCTGACAAAACGGAGTCGGGAGATCGATAATCAGAAAAACCAGCTTTCGCAGGCAGCAGGGAGGCTTGAGGAGCTTCAGCATACGATCAAAAACATTGCCTCCCTGATCGTCTATAATGATGTGGTGCAGAAAGGACTTTCGGGAAAATCAGACAGTCTCGGCGATGATCTCTATGCTGCACGTCGGATCAGCTCCACACTGAAGGAATATCTGCATATTGTCGAAGGAACAGAAGAGATCACCATCTATACCACAGAAGGAAGAACGCTGACCAGCCGCTATGTGCGCGGGGCGTTTGATCCGCAGGAGGCAGACTGGTTTCAGGAGTTTCTGCGCTCCGGACGGGAATCCGGATTTACGGGTGTACACAGCTCTGTGCCCATGCAGAGCGGATACAGCACGGACGTTATCAGCTATGTCACGGGGTATTATTCGATCGATGGGTACCGCAACCGGCTAGGTGAGCTGATCATTAACGTAGAATACAACACGCTGGAGAATATGATTCGGATCGATACCACCATGCTGCGCGGATATGTGCTGTTGGACGGAAGAGGACAGCCTCTGATTCAGAACGGAGAGATCCAGGTTGCAGGTACGAAAATCCCGGAACAGGCAGAGGACGGAATATATGAACGCAATGTCGGCAGCGTTTATGTGATTTCCGGGGAGATGGATGACGGATGGGTATTGGTTTCCGAGATTTCGGGGAAGGAGTTGATCCGAAGCTCCCTGTATTCCGTGCTGCCGATTTTTATCATCTTCGTGCTGATGCTTGTCGGCATTGGAATTATTCTGCGCTATATGATCCGTCGCGTGACGGATCCGATCAATGCGCTGAGCAGTGCCGTGGCGCAGGTCGGCCAGGGAGATTTTTCCGCCAGTGTGGACATTCACACGGACGATGAAGTGGAGGATCTGGCAAAAGCCTTTAACCGGATGGTCGTGGACATCGAGGAGCTGATGAAGACCTCAGTGGAGCACGAGAAAAAGATCCAGCAGATGCAGACCGAAAATCTGATGCTCCAGATCAATCCCCATTTCATCTATAATACGATGAATTCGATCGTTTACATGGCGCGTATGGAAGGAAATACGCAGATCGCGGACTTCACCAATGCGTTTATCTCACTGCTGCAGAGTACCCTGCGGGTGCGCTCCTCGGTGTACACCACACTGGGGGAGGAGCTGAAAAACGTGCGGAACTATCTGTATCTGCAGTCCTACCGCTATGGGAATAAGTTCACCTGGGAGATCCTCTGCCCTGAGGAATACGAAAGCTGCAAGATCGTAAGCGTGATGCTTCAGCCGGTGGTGGAAAACGCCATTTTCCATGGGATCGCCCCCAAGGACGGACCGGGGCAGATCCGGATCGAAGTTACTGTGGGCGGTGGCCCGGCTCCGGAGAGGGTCGTGACAACTACAGAAATTGCCGTGACACCGGATCGCGGCCCGGGTAATGAAAATGTGACAGCAGAGAAGACGGACAGGCTGCAGATCCTGGTGTGCGATGACGGAATCGGGATGGATCCGGACACCCTCGCCCAGATACTGCGGGAGGATTATGTGCAGAAGGGCGGCATTCACAAGATCGGGGTCGGAAATGTGCGTGCGCGCATCCGTGAGGTATATGCGGACCGGGGGAGCATGAGAATCGAGAGTACTCCTGGAAAAGGGACATCGGTTATCATTGAACTGCCGCTGGAACGCGAAGGAGAGGAGCCGGATGTGCCGGAGGCGGCGGAGAAACCGTCAGTGAAACAAAAATCGAAACGGGAAGTATAAAAAGGAGGAAGCACAGATTATGAGCAGAACCAAAGGCGGCTTTACTCTTCCGGGGGAAGCAGGATATGAGCTTTTGACGCTGAGGATGGCGGAAAAGTGGGGCGCGGACGTGATCCGGGACAGCGACGGAACGGTCCTGTCCGATGAGATCACACAGGCGGGATACGGAATCTATTCAACGATCTGCATTATCCGGGATCACAATGCATGGGCAAAGGCGCATCCGGGAAGGCTGCAGCAGACCTTCTTAA
>AUXO013919255.1_pt1 | contig 11216 bp, 5 predicted proteins | sample 768731 | NCBI WGS metagenome assembly AUXO01 (sample SAMN02715735, study PRJNA202380) | gut metagenome | biome: sheep rumen | host: Ovis aries | place: New Zealand: Palmerston North | reverse complement strand
GATATGGGCAACATCCGCTCTGCCATGAACAATGGTGCTTTCGACTTCGCTACAAAGCCCATCGACTTGGACGATTTAAGCATCACCATCGAGAAGGCCATAGAGCAAATTGATTATATCAAGCAGGCACAGGCAGAGCACTCGCAACTGGAGTCGCTGAAAACAGACCTCGCAGTAGCGGCTGAGATACAGCAGGCCATCCTGCCCAGAGTGTTTCCACCATTCCCTGAGAATGACACCGAACTGGAACTGGCTGCCCTGATGACACCCGCCAAGGACGTTGGCGGCGACTTCTATGACTTTTTCCGCATCGACGAAGACCACATCGGCGTAGTCATTGCCGATGTAAGCGGCAAAGGAATCCCAGCAGCCATCTTCATGGCCGTCAGCCGCACACTCATCCGCACCATCGGCCTGCAAGGTGGCCAACCGGGCAAATGCCTCACCAAGTCGAATGAACTACTAAGCCAAGAGTCTGTAGACGCAATGTTCGTCACCGTATTCTATGCTATTTACGACATTAAAACCGGTGATTTGTACTACTGCAACGGAGGTCACAACTCGCCTTACATCCTTAGAGCAAACGGGGACGTAGAGCAGTTGCCGATTAGTACAAACTGCATGGTTGGCGCCATTGACGGCATAGAATTTACCGACCAGCACAGTTCTCTCAATGTCGGAGATACCATCATCATGTACACCGATGGAGTCAACGAGGCTTTCAACCCGAATAATGAAGAATACGGCGAAGCCCGTATGGAGCGGGCGCTTGCTGCCATGAAGGGAAAGGCGTGCCGCGATATTATTGACGAACTCTTCAACGATGTCAAGACCTTTGCCGACACGGCACCTCAGAGCGATGATATCACCATCATGTCCTTGAGACGTAAAGCATGAAAAACGTTTTAGGAAGCATCAGCATCACAGCACTATGCTGCCTGACACTGTCATTGGCAGTAGGCTGCGTACTGTTATACAGCGAATACAACCAGCAAGCCGAAGAGTCGCAAAAGCTCCAAGACCAACTCACAGAGCTGACGGAGCAGGAGAAACGGTCGGTCGTCATGCAGCGCATCAACGCCCAGATGGAGGAGATTGCCTTGCAGGAGCGGCGCATCAGCGACGAACAGCGCGAAGCCGCAGAGCAGCAGACCCGCGTTGCCGAACAAATGCGCCAGCACGCTGTGGAGGAACAGCAGAAAGCGCTGCATGCCCAGCACGTGGCCCAGGCTGCCGAGGAGGTGGCAAACAACCAGCGCGCCGTTGCTGAGAGCCAACGTATGCAGGCCGAATACTCCAAGCGCGTAGCAGACACGCTAAGCTACCAGATTTTGGGACGTCAGCTGGGCGACGTAGCCGTCACACAGTTCATGGCTGGCAGCAAAGAGATTGCCGAACTGCTGACCTATGCCGCCATCACCTTCACCGAGCGCTACAAGGGTGACATCTATTCTCCCAGCATCTATAACGCGCTGACACTGACATGCCAGAGCAAACGACAATGGCATACCCATAAAGGAGGCGTGGAGGACATCGTCTTCATGGAAGGCGCCAACAACCGTTTCGTGACGTGCAGCACATACGGCGAGCTGATGGAACACCACATTAACGGCCAACTGAAGAGCGATACGCTCTACATGAATAAGGACTTTGACTTCCGTGATGTCTTCATCGACCACAAACGCTCGACCATCTATGCCGTCAGCCGCACTGGTCATCTGGTCGTCCATAAGAAAGGAAGCAACGCCATCCTGCTGGTCAATGGAATTGGTCATCTGATATGCATGGAAAACATCGGCCATGAATATGTCATTATCGGCGAGAAAGGACTGGCGCGGCTGAATTCCTCTACCAATCAGATAGACAAAACCCGCAGTTTCCCGTTCACTGTAACCTGCTCCAGCCGCTTCGAGAGTTCTCCACTGCTGTTCGACAATCAAGGAAGGATGCACTTGATGCATAGTTTTGACAAACTCGAAAGCAAGAAGACGCCCGTCACTGGGCATGTGACAGCATTTGCCAGTTCGCAAAGCACAGGCATCAAAGCCTATGGCATGATGGACGGCACCATCTGTCTGGTCGACGCTAAAGGAAAAATGCAAAGACTATATGGCCACCGCTCCAGAGTCTCGAGAATCAAGATAAACGGCTGGCGCATCTATTCATCGGGTTTTGACGGCACACTGAATCTATGGATGGGCAACAAGGAGCAAATAGAGCCAATGACCATGCTCAATACCAATGGCTGGCTGCTGAATTTCTCCTTCGACGCAAAGAAAAACAACATCTGGTGCGGAGACCACAAGGGCTATCTGACCCAGGGGCTTTTCTCGGTTCCCATGATGATAGAAAGGCTGAAAGGCCAACTGAAACGGAACCTAACAAGGGATGAGTGGAACTACTACATAGGACGTAACATACCTTACGAAACGTTCATGAGAAAGGAGGCCCGTAGATGAAAAGACTACTATTCATGGCCGCACTCGCTATTCAGGCCGTACTGGCCGGAGCGCAAGGCATGCCGTTCATACGCAACTATACGGCAGCAGAGTATAAAGGGCACAACCAAAACTTCGACATCATCACTGGCGAAGACGGAACAGTATATGTGGCTAACTTCGAGGGCCTGCTCTATTACGACAATGCCCAATGGCGCATGATTCACGCCAAAGGTATCACACGCATCACCGCTATTTTCCGCGACTCCAAAGGGCGTATCTGGACAGGAGGATACAACTATCTGGGCTACCTGACATCCAATAGCAACGGCCGACTGGAATTGGTAGCACTTGACGAGGGACGGCATATTCAAGGCGAGGTGACGTGGATATGGGAGAATAACAACACATTGTCTTTCCTGATGGGCGATGGTGACATTTACACCTTGCATGACCATAAAATTGTCAAGGACAAGAACGCCAAGGTGCCCCCATCTGGTTATTCAACCCTAAGTGACAAACTGCACATCACCCAAGTTCAGCAGCTGGAACGAGGCATGGTAGCATACGCCACCGATGGTAACGGACTCATCATTCACGACAGCAACGGAACAGAGCTCTACCACATCACCGAAGAAAACGGGCTGTGCTCCAACAACGTCAGCCACATAGCCTACAACGGCCACGGCCAGCTGTGGGGTGCCACAGATAACGGTATCTTCACCATTGCAATCCCCTCTACCTATTCCCATTTCACCTCCAGTGAAGGACTGCACGGAGAAGTACTCTCGCTGGCGAAATCCAGAAAGACGCTCTATGCCGGTACCTTGAGCGGACTATACCAATTGAATAATAAAAAGTTCGTTCGCGTTGGCAATATCAATCATGCCTGCTGGCAACTGGCCAACGACGGTGATGATCTGCTCGCTGCCACGACTAATGGCGTTTACCGCATCAGCGGACAGCAGGCTACACAACTGACGACAGCCAGCACGACATCCGTCATGCCTATAGAGAACGGATTTCTCAGTGGCGAAATCAACGGTCTCTTCCTCAACACTAAAGACGGCAAGCGGACCGAAGTAAGCAATGCCGAGAAGGTTGTCAAGATTGTCAAGGGAGACAGTAGCGACATCTGGCTACAAAATCTCTATGGCAGTATCTGGAAAGGCCGCGACATGAAGTTCGAGCCTTACTCTAAGGGCGACAAGAAAGAAATTACCACACTGGTAAAATACAAAGGAAAAGTCATCATGCTGACGGCTAACGACACCAAGCCCTTTCCCTACCCTCAGTACAACTATACCGACCCAGAGGAACTGACATGGCTGACCAACAACAAGGGCAAGAATCTCTATGCTTTCATGAATGGTGTAAAAGAGCCGCGCTACTGTGAACTGGTCTATCCGCTCATGGACTTCTCGACACGTGCCGTACTTCACGACAAGCGAGAACTGTGGATTGGCGGCGAGCAAGGGCTGGTTTCGGTAAACTGTGCTGAAAAAGACCTGCTGAGCAAGGAAAATCCCCACTTGTACATCCGCTCCTTTGTGATAAATGGCGACAGTGTGCTGTGGGGTGGCTACGGCAATATGCCCACACAGCTAGCCGAATTATCAAGCGACGTGACTCGCTTTTCCATCCACTATTCCATTGACTTTCCTTCTCTCATCTTAGCAACCCAGTACCGATACCGTATCAACGGAGGTCCATGGACCCACTGGGAGACTGACAGCTGGGAGGAATTCAACAACCAGCCATTTGGCAATTACCTTTTTGAGGTACAGGCTCGCGATGCCATCGGGCGTATTACCAGTCCGGTAAGCATCAGATTCTCTATCGCACGCCCCCTGTATCTGCGCTGGTACATGATTTTACTCTATGTGTTGCTGCTAGCAGCCCTTGTCAGTGCATTGTTCAAATGGCGAGTAAACCGGTTGGAGCATGAGAAGAACCGACTGGAGAACATCGTTAAGGAAAGGACAGCAGAAGTGGTGAAGCTGGAAAAAGTGGCCACCACCGCCAAACTGACGCAAGGACTCATTGACCGCATATTGAATCCTCTGAACTACATCAATAACTTCGCCAAACTGTCGGAAGGTCTGGTAAAAGACGTGATTGCCAATATCGAGGACGACAAAGACAATATGGACGAAGAAAACTACGAAGACACCGTCGACGTGCTGAATATGCTGGAGGGCAACCTGCAGAAGGTCAGCGAGCACGGAGCCAACACCACACGCACCCTGAAAGCCATGGAAGAGCTGCTGAAAGACCGCTCTGGCGGAAAAGCACAGATGGATCTCGTAGCCCTGCTGCACCAAAACGAGAAGATGCTGCAGACATACTATGAGCGGGAGATTGCCGAACACCACATACAGGTGGCTTTCAACTTTGAAGCCGACACTATGTCCATCAACGGCAATGGGGAACTGCTGAGCAAGACCTTCATGAGTCTGCTGGGCAACGCCATCTATGCCGTTCGCAAGCAGGCCATACGCATGAAAGAGCAGAATACGCCCTATCAGCCCCAAGTGGCTGTCAGCATACGCCGAGTGGGTGGCATGGACGAGATACACATCCATGACAACGGCATCGGCATCGAGCAAACCATCATTGATAAAATCTTCGACCCCTTCTTCACCACTAAGACTACCGGTGAGGCATCGGGCGTAGGACTCTACCTGAGCAAGGAAATCATTCAGGACCATGGCGGCGATATCACCGTCGAGTCGGAGAAGAATGTCTTTACCGAATTTACCATTACGCTACCTAACTCATCAATGCTATGACAGAACAAGTAGAAAAGCTGAAACAACAACTGAAGCAGCAGGAGAAACTGGCCGCACTGGGCATGCTGAGTGCAGGCATCGCCCACGAAATACAAAACCCCCTGAACTTTGTCATCAACTTCAGCAAGATGTCGAATAAGCTTTTACGCGACCTGACAGAAATTGTAGAAGACAATGAAGACAAGATATCTGATGACGACCGCGAAGAGATAGAAGACATCGTGGGCGACCTCGAGGCGAACCTGCAGAAAATCGAAGAGCACGGCGAGCGGGCCATCAGCATCATACAAGGCATTCTGCTTGTCTCGCGCGGAAAGGAGGACGAGTTCATCCCGTCAGACATCAGCCGGATTGTACATGAGTATGTGTGGCTGTCATATCACGCCATGCGAGCCAACCACAAGGGATTCAACATCTCCATCCACGAAGAGTACGAAGAGAACATGCCAAAGGTGTCTGTCGTGCCGCAAGACATCAGCCGGGCCGTGCTGAACCTGATGAACAACGCCTGCTACACACTATGGAGCAAGGCACAAAAGCAGGATGCAGCCTACGAACCACGCATCGAAATCAAAGTCTACACGGATAACGGAAGTGTAGTTGTCAGCATCCGCGATAACGGCGAAGGAATGACCCAAGAAGTGAAAGAGCGACTTTACGATAACTTCTTCACCACCAAACCCATTGGACAGGGCACAGGTCTGGGAATGGCCATTACGCGCGACATTGTAGAGAATAAGCACAAAGGAGCACTGACTTTCGATACAAAAGAAAACGAAGGTACATGCTTCACGATGACATTCCCGATAAAGAAATCATGAGTAGACTCGTCCACCTTATTATATATATAATACTGTTGTCTACTGGCACTCTATATGCCCAGAATATAAACAGCCAGCTGCTGGAACAAGCCGAACAGGACTACCAGATTGGCCGCTTCGATCAGGCACTGGGTGCACTGGACGGGAAATTGGGCATGTTTCAAGGCACAGAGTTACAGAAAGCGCTGCGCCTGACGGCATTGTGCCATCTTGCAAAAGATGATCTGGAAAATGCCGAGTATTATGCCCGTCAGCTCGTCACCCTCAACAACTACTATACCAGCGTCGATGACCCAATACGCTTCGAGGAAATGATAAACCGCATCAAACTGGGTCTATTTCAGCGAGTGACGACGGCCTCGAATGTGGCGGAAAGTATCAATGAAGCACCTTCTCCCGTGACCATCATCACTGCCGAAATGATTGAAAACTTAGGCTATAGCAAACGGCTGGGTCAGATTCTGGCGGCCTATGTACCGGGAATGGCGGAGGTGAGTTCGGACGGTTCCGACAACATGTCGATGCACGGTGCTTTCTCTACCGAGCAAGAACTCATCCTGGTCATGGAAAACGGCCACCGTCTGAATAACCGGGCATATAACAGCATACCGATGGACTATGCCATCAGCACGGAGAAGATTGACCATATCGAGGTGTTGCGCGGCCCAGCTTCATCGCTCTACGGCAACGTGGCCCTGTCGGCCGTAGTGAATATCATCACCAAGACTGGCGGCGAACAGAACGGCATCAAGATGAAATACGGCTATGGTTCGTATGGCACACACAAAGCCGACCTTACCATGGGTACACGCTTTATGGACGCCGACATTTTCGTATGGGGTTCTTTCTACCGCTCGAGCGGACAGGCGCGCTCGGCGAGAGACTCGGCTGAATACTACAATTATTTCCTTGTACAGCCCACATCACGCCATCACGCATACGTGGATGCTTACAAGGATCCTCCATGTTACGATGTCGGAATGACATTCAAGCTGAAAGGTTTTGACTTGATGCTGTCGAGGAAAAACAGCAAGAAGCTCTACCAATACGGTCGCATCTACGGCTATTACGACTACGATAGATATCGGATTATCGAAGGCATGAAGCCAGGCGACGGTATCGTAGAAAACCATGCTGAATTAAGCTATGCACACCAGTTTGGACAGGTGTCGCTGACAGCATCGGCCTATGGTGACTGGTATGGAGAGAGAGACTATTCCGCAGAGGGAGCTGAGTTTGACGATGAGACCAAGTATGAGACATCCCCCCAATATTGGCATTGCTACTCTACGAAGGAGCGCACACTGGGTGGCAATCTACGGGCAGCAACTAATTATCGGATAGGCAATATGAAAGGCAACTTCCTTATTGGTGCACAATACGAACATTTCTCCCTTACGGATTACTACGAAATCTGGTCTGAAGATATCAATGGGACTATTGAAGAGTCTTCACTTGACAGGTCCAAATTACTGCAGAACGAGAATAGCCTCTCGTTTTATGCTCAGGCCAAAAATCACCTCACGCCCCAATTAATTCTCAACGCTGGCGTACGCTACGATATCAAATATCGTGCAATACAAAACAATGCCAAAGCCGTATCTCCCCGACTGGCACTTATCTACACGCCCAAAGAGACGTTCAGCATAAAACTGACCTATTCACAGTCATTTGTCGACATGTCGTATAGCAACCGCGTCATCAGAAATTACTTCCACGACACGGAATATCTGCCACAGTATCTGAGAGCGATGCAGTTAAACATCGTAGGGCGAATTCCGAAGTTGCATTTCAACTACGACGTGAACCTATTCTACAATCACTTCAAGAACCTGTACTACCTGAATTTCCAATACACAGGAATAAAAAAATGGGAGAATGAAGGAGCATACAAATGCCTTGGCATGGAAGCAAGCGGCACATATACCCACAAAAGCCTGACGGCCATAGCAAACATCTATTGGTGCAAGGTACTCTCTGCCAACAACTATTATTACAGTTCATCAAAGAACCGGGTTGCTGCTGTGCCACACATGACAGCCAACCTGAATTTGGGATGGAAATGCATGGAGAAAGGAAAACATCAGCTGAAAGTATATGCAAACGCTAACTTCTGCGGTTCAAAGATATTGAAGACATTCGTCATACACGATACAAGTATCAATGAAGTTGAAAATAGGCTGAACAGTAACGTCCTATTTGATGCCGGTGTGAAATACACCTATAATAAGCATCTTCAGATAGCCGCTGAGTGTGAGAATCTGCTGAATACCGACCGTTTCCTGTTAGGGTCAGCCTATGACATGTACCCTTACTTCCAGCGCGGAAGAACGCTGATGGCATCGGTGGCTTATTCTTTTTAAACAGATTTATAGACAAAAAACAAACGATTGATAATGAATATCAGATACCAACTCATCATCATAGCATGCTGCTGCGCGATGTCAGTCGGTGCGCAGAAAAACAGTGACTACTATCGCGCTATCTACGAACAGGCCGAAAGCGACTATAACATCGGGCGGTTTGAGGAGACAGAGAGACTGTTGACGGAAAACCTGCAGGGTTTCCCCAATGAGTTAAGGCAAAGCGTCTTCCGACTGTTGGCTCTCTCAAATATAGGGTCCGACCATGAGGAAATAGCAGAAGACTATGTCCGTATGCTGCTGCAGGAGAACCCCTACTATACCACCACTCCCGACGACCGCCAGCGCTTCATCGACATCGTTGAGAGAATCAAGTCGGGACTCGCTGCCACCATCACTACGGCATCCAGTCAGGCAGAGAACCTGAACGAGGTACCGGTTCCCGTCACACTGATTACGGAGGAGATGATTCGCACATGCGGTGCCCGCAACCTGCAGGAAGTGTTGGCAGCTTACGTGCCAGGCATGTATATCATCGACTGTAATGACGACATCAACATTGCCATGCGAGGCATCTATAGCAATGGACAGGAAAAAATCCTCTTCATGCTGAACGGACACAGACTAAACAGCTATTGTTCTAATACGGCTGCGCCAGACTTCAGCATCGCACTCGACAAGCTGAAGCAGATTGAGGTGCTGCGCGGACCGGCATCGTCACTCTACGGCGGTGTCTCACTGACGGCTGTTGTCAACCTTATCACAAAGGCAGGAGCTGACATCGACGGTGTTAGGACAAAGGTGGCAATAGGCAACCATGGACAATATCATGGCAACATCATATTCGGCAAGCGGTACTTTGACCTCGACATTCTGTTATGGGGCAGCTTCTACATGGCAAAGGGGCAAGAGAGGTATATGGACAAAAAGGATACTGGTCTCGGATTAGCCAGCGGAAATATCACCGTAGGCGGTATAGGTAACAAGCCGTCCTATGACTTTGGTACATCCATCAAATATAAGAACCTGCAGTTCCTCTATAACACTCAGTTCTCGGAGATACAAGCGCCAATGACGATGACGCACACCTTCTCGCCCTATGACATCAAGCGCTACAAGACATTCGCAGGCATCAGACCCAGCCATACCACCATGACGCATCATGCCGACCTGAGCTATGGGCAGAAATTCGGCAACGTCTACCTGAAAGGACAAGTGGCTTACGACAATAGCGACCTGACCCACTATCAGGTAATCAGCGACCAGATGCTGCCCGGCTTCATGGACATCATGCCGTTACCGGCGACTTCGAAGGCTCTGGCGGGTGACTCCGTGACCGGCATTGCCCGCTATATCAGCGGACAAGAGCACACATTCGGCGCCAAGGTGCAGGGCGACTGGAGCTACATCAATAACGGCACGCACAAAGGACTGATGACCTTCGGCGCAGAATACAGCCATTTCCAATTAGACGACGCACGATACGTATTCGTCTACGACTTCACGAAAACCCTGCCAGAAACCGTCAACATATCTGAGCTGGGAAAAGGACATGAAAACAACGCCAACGCCTACGTGCAGTTGAAGCACCAGTGGGGGCCTTTCATCCTGAACGCCGGATTGCGCTACGACTACAAGGCCCGATTCGAGGGCTCACACATTGGCGAGTTCTCGCCACGCGTGGCACTCATCTTCGTACGCCCCAAGTGGAACATTAAGCTAAGTTATGCCAAGGCATTCATTGACGCGCCTTATCTCTATCGCAAGACCAACCAGTTCCTTCTGGCACTGCTGGGGAAAATGGGCAGAGACCAACTGGCTTATGGGTTGGAACCGGAATCCATGCATTCCTATCAGCTCACCTTCGGAACAAACCGGCTGGTGCCTGGACTTGACCTGGAGTTGAACGCGTTCTATAACCGTACCCGCGACCTGATCTATATGGATTTCATCGAGCACTACAACATGGGAAACTCGGACATTTACGGACTGGAACTAACGGGAAACTACAAATACCGCAGCCTGTCGGCAAACCTGTCGGCATGCTGGCTGAAAAGCGGAAAATATGAACTTTTCTATACAGAGTACGACAAGCCGTTCAACACGCCGGCCCTGTCCGTCAACACCATCTTGGCGTGGCAAGTCACCAAACAGCTCAAACTGCACACGCACATGGCATTTTACAGCAAGCAGCGTACAATCTATACCAGCGTCATCAGCTATGGCACCATTGCCAAGACCTCACAGATCATAGATGCCTTGCAGAACAAGGAGAAAAGCGGAACGCCCCTCACCCCCATAGAGCAAGCACAATATGCCGCTGCAGTAGAAGCACAAAAGAACGCCAACGCTACCCTAAAAGTGGAAAAGGACGTTCCAGCATACTTCGTCATGGATGTGGGTGGAAACTACACCATAGGAAAACTGGAACTGGGTCTGAACATCCATAACGTGCTGGACAGGAAATACAGCATCGGCGGTGCCTGTACGGGACTGGTCCCACAGCGAGGACGATGGTTCTTATTCGACATCGCATACAAATTCTAATAAACAGTGGGGAGCCAAGGCTTCCCATTTTTATTTAGATAGCGCAAAAATAACGGTTTTTTGCAAGATTTTGCAATCTCTGCTTTGCATTTCACGAAATTCTTAGTACCTTTGTACCTGTTTTAAAACAAACTACTGTTAAATGGAGGTTTTCTTTCGTACACATCGCTACTTGGTGGAGCATGTCAATGCGCCAGTTCGTCGCACCCTGATGGATGAGATTGACTGGAACGACCGCATGATTGGCATCAAGGG
>AUXO012062761.1_pt1 | contig 11217 bp, 10 predicted proteins | sample 768731 | NCBI WGS metagenome assembly AUXO01 (sample SAMN02715735, study PRJNA202380) | gut metagenome | biome: sheep rumen | host: Ovis aries | place: New Zealand: Palmerston North | reverse complement strand
AAATAATCCTCTTTTGTCTTCTCTACAATAGCATTATATAGATTAGTATTGAATTTATCTATTTCAAATTCATTCTTTCTTCTATCACTTAAATTACGACTTTTTATAATACTTTCATCTTGATGAAAAGAAATTACTTCTCCATTATAAAAACCTTTTAAATCATTTATTAATTGTACAGGACCCAAATGTGCACCATCTATATGAACACCCAAGTCGCTTTCAGCACCAACTATTAGTGTTTTCATTAAAAATCACCTTCCTACATATAGATTTTAACGTAAAGACTTAAATGTATCAAGCATTTTCCTATGTTTTTAAAGTAAAGTATAGTATAATACCTTTAGGTGATGTAAATGCAAAATATTATAAATATAACAGATATAAACCAAGAATATTTACATACACATTCAGCCATCCCATTTACACTTAATAGATTTATAAAGAAAGGTAAAGAAGTATATTCTTGGAATACTGCTTCCAGATTTTTTCCAGAGGAGATGAAAGCTGCTCCAATAAGAATAAAATATTTAATGGATAATCTTAAAGAAGTAGGACTAGATGATATTGCTATGCCAGATCAACCAAAAGATGATAAATTAGTAGAAAAGTGTCATGAAATTACATTTGATGAATTTTGTAAATATTATGAAAGCGATGAATATAAGAGTCAAGGAACAATATGGAATATAGAAAAAAACTATACAGCTATATTTATGACTAAAGAAACTCATGACAAAATAAAAGAAAAGTATAATAGAAGTGTATCATTAGTATATCCAGCAGCAGATTGTGCTGTAGTAAGATATTATGATAATAAAAAAGAAGTAATAGGTCTTACACATTCAGATGGATATTACACAGGAAGAAATATAGTAAATGATATGACTAAGTATATGAAAGAACATTTTAATTCCAATCTAAATGATATAAAAGTATTTGTAGGAGCATCATCAAGAGATAACTGGATTTATGAAGGAAATAGACCTGATTGGGCAATTAATAAAGATGAAAATGGTAATTTTATATCTTATATAGGAGATTGGGAAAAATATATAGATGAATTACCAGATAATAAATATGAGATTCATTATGGAGACTATTTATATTCTCAATTAATAGAATCTGGTATAAATGAAAAAAATATATCATATGATCCAAATAATACATTATTTAATAAAGATTATTATTCAAATTCTAGAAATAAAAAGTTAAATGAAAAAAATGGTAGAAATTTGATGGGGATTACATTCGATAAAGAAATAGTTAATAAAGTTGAAGATACAGAAATAAAATTAAGATAGATAGGTGTTAAATATGAAAAAATTGAATGATTTGTACCCTGGAGTAGGTACAGATATAGTTATTAAAGGAATAAAAATTAATTCAAAAGAAGTGGAAGAAGGAGATCTATTTGTATGTACTATGGGAGTTACAGCAGATAGACATGATTTTATAGATGATGCAATAAAGCATGGAGCATCAGCAATATTAGTATCAAAAGATATAAGAGATGAAAGAGTACCAATAATAAAAGTTCCAGATACTAATAGAGAATTACCATATCTTTGTCAAAAGTTTTATGACTACCCAGATAAAAATATGGTAATGATAGGAGTAACAGGTACAGATGGTAAAACAAGTACAACAACAATAGTTCAAACATTAATAGGAACAGATATTTGTGGTTACATAGGTACCAATGGTAGAAGTTGTGCTAAGTTTACAGGAGATAATCCAAATACAACTCCTGATGCCCATAACTTATATATGTATTTAGATGAATTCGTAAAAGCTGGTTGTAAATATACTGCTATGGAAGCATCAAGTGAAGCATTCTTTAGAAATAGATTAGTAGCTACGACTTATGATATTTCAGCAATTACAAATATAACATCAGAACATTTGAATATTCATGGATCATTTGAAAACTATGTACAATGTAAATTACAATTATTTAAAACTACAAAAAAAGATGGTTATTCAATATTAAATAAAGATGATCCCTATTATGAAACAGTAAGAAATGCCTGTGTTGCTAATGTCTTAACTTATGGTAAAGATCCATCAAATGATTTACAAATAGTTAATTTTACAATTTATCCAACACACACAGATATAACACTAAAGTATAAAGATAAAGAATATTCATTCAAGAGTCCATTACTAGGAGACTTCAATGTATATAATTTATCATGTGCATTTTTAATATGCTTAGCATTAGGACAAAAAATGGAAGACTTGATAGAAAGAGTACAAAATGTAAAAATTAGTGGTAGATTAGAAATGCTTAATACTAATACACCATACTATGTAATGGTTGATTATGCTCATACTCCTAATGGTATATCTAAATTATTAAACTTTGTACATACATTAGATATTAATAGATCAATAGTAGTTATAGGACAAGCAGGAGAAAGAGATTATTTAAAAAGGCCTAAAGTAGGAAATACAGTAGTTGAAAATGCATCATATGCCATATTTACATATGAAGATCCAAGAAGTGAAGATCCAGCAAATATATGTGAGGATATTATAAAAGAATTAAAAGAAACACATAATAACTATGAAATAGTAATAGATAGAAGAGAAGCAATTCAAAAAGCAGTAGATATGGCAGGACCTAAAGATATAGTTTTAATACTTGGAAAAGGTAATGAAACATATGAAAAGTTAAAAACAGAAACAATTTACTTTAATGATATCGAAGAAGCATATCAAGCAGTTGCTAATAGAAAAATAAAAGAAGGTAGTTAATAATAACTTCCTTCTTGTTTTTTTATAGTAATAATGGTAAAATATAAAGCAATTTCGGGGTGGAACATATGTATAGAAGATTGTATAGTGATACATCAAATTATTTTTATGACGTTTTAGAAGAATTATATGAGAATAGTTGCCAAGAATATATACATGGAGTAATGCAAGAAGCAGATTGCTTTGATAGAAAAAATGAATTTATAAAAATACAAAAATATGTATCAATGTTAGAAGAATATGTAAACTCATTATTAACTTTAGGATATACAGATGAATATGATAGAACAATAAAAAAATTAAAAATAGTAAAATCAATCGCCATATTACCAAAAGAAAAAAGATATAATTTAATCGAGAAAAACGATAATAAGATAAAACTAAATCCAAAAGTAGAAAATAAAGTTGTAAGAAAATATTTATTTAGTAGTTTTAATACAGTATTACATAATTATTGGTTAGAAGATTTAGATTATTATTTTAAAATTCTAGGAGAAAAAGAAAAAATTAAAGAAACAGAAAATGATGAATTATATATAAAAGAAGGATTTAAATTAATAGATAAAGCAACATCTATGGAAACAACTCAGAAATTAATAACATTTGTTACTAATGAAGATTATAACAATGATAATTATATTAAAGAAGTAGTAAATGAATTTAGTAAAAAGGTAATTCCATTTAAAGAAGATAATATTCATGAATTATCTAAAGAATCATATAAAGATAATTTCCTAAGAAAAATAACTAATACTTATATTTCAAAAGAAGGATTTGATAATTATTATAATACTTTAACTTCTCTAGGAAGAGTAAATATAATGTATGATAAAGTAGAAGAAAGAAATGTTAAAAAATTAATAAAGTTTTAAAAATTAAGTATTTGTGATATATTTAATTAAGGTGATGATAGTGATAAAGAAAATAATTAAAATATTACTTGTAGTTATTTGGATGGGAGTGATTTTTTCATTCTCTAGTGATAATAAGAATGCCTCTGATAACAAAAGTAGTTCAGTAATTATTACGATTTATCACTTTTTTAATAATAAAGAATTAAGTAAACAAGAAGAAAAACAAATAATAGAAAAGTATGCTTATCCAATTAGAAAACTAGCTCATTTTACTGAATATTTTATATTAGGATTATTAGTAATTAGTTTGATTAGTGAATATATAATGATTAGTAGAAAAGCAATAATTATAGGAATAATCATTTGTTTATTATATGCAGTAAGTGATGAACTACATCAATTATTTACAAGTGGAAGAAGTGCTAGAGTATTTGATGTATTAGTAGATACATCAGGAAGTACAGTAGCTATATTTATTTATACCTTTATTAAGAATATTTTCTTAAGGAGAAAAAAATATGAATAAGAAAAAACAATTAGCAAAAAATACAATTATTATATTTTTTGGAAAAGTTTGTACACAATTAATATCATTCTTTTTATTACCACTATATACAGGATATTTAACTACATCACAATATGGTAAAGTAGATTTAATAACTACTTATGTAACATTACTAGTTCCATTAATAACACTAGAATTAGAAATGAGTATATTTAGATGGTTAGTAGATTCTAGAGGAAAAGAAAAAGATGAAGAAAAACTAATAAGTAATAACTTTTATATATTAACAATAGGACTATTATTATTTACAATTTTATATATTATAGTAACTACTTTCTGGCACTTAGAATATAGATGGTTGATATTGATAGATATTATTGTATGTACATTATCAGGTAACTTTTTACAAGTAGCTAGAGGATTTGGTAGAACTCTAGATTATTCAATAAGTTGTATAATTACTGGAGTAACAACAATACTATCTAATATAGTCTTAATAGTGTTCTTAGGTTTAAGAACAGATGGAATGATAATATCGATGGCTTTAGCTAATGGATTATGTTCACTATATTTATTCTTAAGATTAAAATTATATAATAAGATTAATTTTAAACTAAAAGATACAAAACTTATTAAAGAAATGAATAAATATTCTATTCCATTAATTCCAAATGGAGTTAGTTGGTGGATAGTAAATGTATCAGATAGAAGTATTATTAGTATAGTATTAGGAAGTGCAGCTAATGGATTATATGCAGTATCAAATAAATTCCCAACCATATTATCTTCACTTTTAGGTATATTTAATCTATCATGGAGTGAATCAGCAGCATTACATATAAATGCACCAGATAGAGACGAATTCTTCTCAAGTGTATGTAATACTATAGTAAAACTATTTACATCTTTAGGAGTAGGTATGATAGCATGTATGCCTTTTGTATTCCCAGTATTAATAAACATTAAATATGATGAAGCATTCTACTATATTCCATTCCTAGTACTTGGAAGTGTATTTAATGTATTAATATGTTTATATAGTGGAATATACATAGCTAAAAAATTAACTAAACAAGTAGCAGCAACATCTGTAATAGGAGCAGTAATTAATATATTAGTAAATGTAGTTTTAATTAAATATATAGGATTATATGCAGCAGCATTATCTACTACGATATCTTATTTTGCAATGATGGTATATAGACATATAGATCTAAAAAAATATATAAAATTAAAATTTGAAAAAAATCTATTAATTAAAACTATATTAATATATACATTAGCAATAATCTGTTATTATCAAAGAAATATATACCTAGATATTATATGTTTAATAATAGTAGTAGTATATTGTTTCTTATTAAATAAAGACTTTATATTTGTCACAATAAAAGATTTAAAAAAGAAATTTATAAAGTAGGTGAAGTATGAAGTATATAGTTAAATATGAAGATGTAGTAATAGGATCATATATAGATGATGAAGAAAGTGCAGAATACATTGTTTATCAAGAAGGTATAGATAAGCTTCATAAAATGGGATATGACTTATTACCAATGATAGCAAAAAGTCAAAAAGGAAACATAGCTTTCTTTGATAATAGGATAAAAAATTGTAGAAGATTTCCAGGAAGAAAAATTGGATATCAAACAGATTCAGTTGAGTTAGAAGAAGTAAATTAAATGGTTGATATAATATATTAAGTATGATAATATTTTTATAGAAGAGGAACATTCAATGTTGCGTGTTGAGTGTTGCCTTAATGTATTGGTTCCACCTAACTAAGCAAAGTTAGGTGGTTTTCTTTTATATTAGTACTATAAAAAGCAATAATATTAAAAGATAGATAGTAGTGACTAATGAAAAGATTAAAAAATCTTTCTTTGTCATATTATCGCCTCCCTTCTTCAAAGAAAGGCTCCACCCAACTTATCAAATGTTCCTATAAATATAATATTTAAAAATAATAGTAAACCTAAATAAAAAAATAGTAAGAAGACTTAAATAATTGATTAATACTAAATAATATGTTAATATTAATACAGATGAAGTAATTTTCATACAATAAAAAAGGAACATTCAATGTTGCGTGTTGGGTGTTACCTATTGGGCTTGCACCTAACTATGCATAGTTAGGTGTTCTTTTATTTTAGTATTACAAAAAGTAATGCTATAAGAAAAAGGATAATAGAAAGTAAAATAAAGATTAGAAAATCTTTTTTACTCATATACATCACCTCCGATCATAAACGATAGGAAGTAACACCCAACTTATCAAATGTTCCAAAGGATTAGTATAGTTAATAAAAGTTTTATGTCAAACAATCATATTTATTAAAATAACAAATACTTATAGAAAATAATATAAAAACATATAATTTCATAGGAGGTTATATGTTTTTTAATATTATTAATATAATTAAAAATTTATTTTGTATAACAGGATCTTATTCAAATGATGTATTTCTAGAACCTTTAAGTGAAAAAGAAGAAAAACAATACATAGAAGAATTAAGTAGAGGTAATAAAGAAGCTAGAAATAAACTAATAGAACATAACTTAAGACTAGTAGCTCATATAGTAAAAAAGTTTGATAATAATTACCAAGATAATGATGATTTAATAAGTATAGGAACTATAGGACTAATTAAAGGAGTAGATACATATTCAAAAGATAAAGGAGTAAAGATTACTACTTATTGTGCAAGATGTATAGAAAATGAAATATTAATGTACTTTAGAACAAACAATAAATATTTAAAAGATGTCTCATTAAATGATTATATTGGATATGATAAAGATGGTAATGAAATATCTATAATGGATGTATTAGAAGTAGATAATAAAGATATGATAGATGATATAGAATTAAAGGATAATATAAAATTATTAAAAAAATATCTTAATATATTAACTCCTAGAGAAAGAAAAATAATAAATAGAAGATATGGATTAGATAATAAAAAAGAAGAGACACAAAGAGAAATAGCTAATAAAATAGGAATAAGTAGAAGTTATGTATCTAGAATAGAAAAACGAGCTCTAACAAAGATTTTAAGAGAATTTATAAAAAATAAAAAAATTGATAAATAATAAGAATTGGTTTATAATTATTAGCAGGTGATAAAATGGGATTATTTAAACCGCACAGATATTACAGAGATATATATTCTATTGATTATACTAAGTTGAAGAGAGAAGGAATAAATTGCTTAATATTTGACTTAGATAATACATTAGGACTTATCACTAACAGAAAATGCCCAGAAAAGACTAGAGACTTAATTAGAAGCTTACAAAAAGATTTCTGTATATTTATATGTAGCAATAATACTAAAGGAAGAATAAAACCATATGCAAGAGATCTAGGAGTAGGAGGAATCTCATGGAGTTTAAAGCCATCTATTAGAGCACTAAGAAAAATAAAAAGAAATTATGGCTTTAATAAAAAAGAAATGGTAATGATTGGAGATCAAATAGTAACAGATATACTTGCAGGTAAAAGATATAGAATAAAAACTATACTAGTTGATCCTTTAGGTAAAAAAGATTTAAAAATAACAGGATTAAATAGAGCAATAGAAAACTTTATCCTAAAGAAATATGAAAAAAGAGGAGAATTTGAAAGAGGTAAATATTATGAATAGTGAGAATGAACCCAAAAGATGTTTAGGCTGTGGTGTCATACTTCAAGACGAGAATATTCTACAAGAAGGATATATAACAAGTTTAGAAAATGATATATGTCAAAGATGTTTTAGAATGAAAAACTATGGAGAATATCAAGTAGTAACTAAGTCTAATGAAGAATATATAGAGATATTAAAAAATGTAGGAAGAACAAAAGACTTAGTATTATACATTACAGATTTATTAAATTTAGAAGAAGATTTTAATTCAATAAGAAGTATTCTACCTAATAAAATGATACTTGTATTAAACAAAAAAGATGTACTACCTAAATCAGTAAAAGAAAAGAAACTAATAAAGTATTTAGAAGATATGAAAATACAAGTAGAAGAAGTAATAGTAATTAGTTGTGCTAAAAATTATAATATTGATTACTTACTAAAAAGAATTAAATATTATCAAACTAGTAAGAATGTCTATGTAGTAGGACATACTAACGCAGGTAAGTCTTCTTTAATTAATAAGTTAATACAAAACTATTCAAATAATCCGCAAGAATTAACTATGTCACCACTTCCAAGTACAACACTAAATACAGTTAATATTGAAATAAATGAGTATTTAACATTAATAGATACTCCAGGATTAGTAGATGCAGGATCTATACTAAATCATGTAGATGAAAAAACTACTAAGAAGATATCTCCTAAAAAAGAGATAAAACCTAGAACTTATCAATTAAGAAAAAATCAATCTATCATAATAGAAGATTTAATAAGAATAGATTATGTAGAAGGAGAAAAAAATAGTTTTACTGTTTTTGTATCCAACGAATTAAAAGTAAAAAGAATATTAAATTTACTTAATAATGAAGAATTAAAAGATTTAAATAAAACTACATACAATATAAAATATGATGAAGATTTAGTTATATCAGGATTAGGATTTATAAAAATAGTAAATAAAGGAGTAGTAGATGTTTATCTTAATAAAGATGTAAAAGCATTTACTAGAAAATCTTTAATATAACTTGAAAATAAACAAAATATATGATATATAATACATTGTTTATACAGTGGGGTGATGTCTGATGAATAATGATTTAGTAAAAGATATTCGTTCTAAAGTAGATATTGTCGACATCATCGGTGAACGCATTCCCTTAGTTGCTAGAGGAAAGAATCTGTTTGGAGTATGTCCATTCCATGATGATTCTAATCCTTCTATGTGTGTATCAAGAGAAAAGCAAATATATACATGTTTCTCTTGCCATGCAACTGGGAATGTTTTTACTTTTTTAATGAATTATGAACATATAGATTTTAAAACAGCACTAAAAGAACTAGGAGATAAAGTAGGAATTAATACTAGTAGTATTAAAGTAGAAAAGAAAGTAACTAAATATGATAAATTATATGAAGCATATAACTTATCAGTAAAATATTTTCAAAATAATTTATCTTCTATGATTGGTAAAACAGCTAAAGAATATTTAAAAAATAGAGGTATTAATGAAGATATCATTAAAGAATTTGAAATAGGATTATCATTAGATAAAAGAGATGATTTAACAAAATTATTAAGTAGTAAGAGTTATGATTTAGCAACACTTAATAGAATAGGATTATCTTCTGATGATCACGATGTATATATAGATAGAATAATGTTTCCATTATATGATGTATCAGGTCAAGTAGTAGGATTTAGTGGTCGTATTTATAAAGATATAGATATGAACAAGTATCTAAATACCAAAGAGACTGAAATATTTAAAAAAGGAGAAATGCTGTATCATTATCATATAGCAAGAGAAGAATGTAGAAATAAAAACTATGTTATTGTAATGGAAGGATTTATGGATGTAATTAGAGCAAGCACTATTGGAATAAGAAATACAGTAGCTCTAATGGGAACAGCTCTAACTGAAGAACAGATTAATTTATTAAAAAGATTATCTAATAATATTATTTTATGTTTAGATGGGGATAATCCAGGAGTAGAAGCAACTCTAAAAATAGGAGATCATTTAATAAAAAATGGAATAGAACCTAAAGTAATACCTCTTCCTAATCCAGAAGATCCAGATAGTTTTATATTAAAAAATGGAAAAGATAGATTTATAAATCTAGTAGAGAATGCTTTAAACTTTAGTGATTTTAAAATAAATAAGTTAAAAGAGAAAGTAAATTTTAAGAGTGATGAAGAAACATCTAATTATATTAATAGTGTAATAGAAGAAACAGCTAAATTAAATGATGAAATAAGACAAGAAGTAATCTTAAAAAGACTTGCAAAAGAGTTTGATATAGGTTATAATACACTCGATATGCGCTTGAAGGCGTTAACTTCAAAAAAAGAAGTAAAAGTAAAAAAAGAAATAATAGTTGAGAAAAGAAAAGAAAATCATAAAGATAAGTATATAAAAGCTATGGAACAAGTATTATACTTTATGTTTTTTAATGATTTTGCTATAACTCAAGTTGAGAATGAACATTTAGTTTTTCCAACTGAAGCTATGCGAGCATTATCTAGTGAAATAATATATTATTATAAAAAGTATGGTTCAATAAATGTAGCTGATTTTTATACTTATATTCAAGATAAAGAAAACATTCTAACTCTATATAATGAGATAATTTCTAGTGATTATGTTGAAAAAACAACTAAAGAAGACTTATTCTTATATTTCAAAGTAATAAGAGAGTATGGTACAAAGCAAGAAATAAAAAGACTTACCAATTTAATGAAGAATGAAGTAGATCCTTTAGAACAAGCTAAAATTGTCGAAAGAATTAGAAAGTTAAGAATAGGAGAATAGATTATGGTTGGAGAAATAAAAACATTAGATGAAAGAAAAGAAAAACTAGTCTCTCTAGGAAAACAACAAGGATTTGTAACATATGAGCAATTAGTTGATGAATTAAAAGGTCTAGAAATGGATACAGATTCATTAGATGATCTTTATAATGCATTAATGGAAGCTAATATAGAGATAGTAACAGAAGATGGAACAGATGATGCATCAGGAGAAGAAATAACTGCTGATAGTAATGTAGAAGATTTAACACTTACTAAAGATGTAAAAATCAATGATCCAGTTAGAATGTATTTAAAAGAAATAGGACGTATAAACCTATTAACATCAGATGAAGAATTTGAATATGCTAAAAGAGCTGAAGAAGGCGATGAAGAAGCAAAAAGAATGCTTGCTGAATCTAACTTACGTTTAGTAGTATCAATAGCTAAAAGATATGTAGGTAGAGGTATGTTATTCCTAGATTTAATTCAAGAAGGAAATATAGGATTAATGAAAGCAGTAGATAAATTTGATCCTTCTAAAGGATATAAATTTTCAACATATGCAACATGGTGGATTAGACAAGCTATAACTCGTGCTATAGCAGATCAAGCAAGAACAATTCGTGTACCAGTACATATGGTAGAAACAATTAATAAATTAGCAAGAGT
>AUXO016922482.1_pt1 | contig 11218 bp, 10 predicted proteins | sample 768731 | NCBI WGS metagenome assembly AUXO01 (sample SAMN02715735, study PRJNA202380) | gut metagenome | biome: sheep rumen | host: Ovis aries | place: New Zealand: Palmerston North | reverse complement strand
TACTTAAAGATGTTATGAGTACATTTAAAGATGATATTCAATGGGCTTTGTCACGTGCATTGTATAGCATGAAATCAAACTTGCCACGTCTTGAATCTGATAATGAATCAGAAGTTCTTCGTGCATTAGCTGACATTCTTGATAAAGCAGATGACATGAATAAGGTCAAGAAAGCATTAAAGCGTACATCTTTAGGTCAGAGAATGTGGTGATTATATTACAACAAAAAACAATAAAGCCTAGCTTTTATGCTAGGCTTTTTTTTTGTAGTTCAATTTTTTAGTTTTTAGATCTTGCACGATGGCTTTCGATTACGCGGCGAAGATTGCGACGACGACGAATTGATTCGTCCATGTCATCATCATCTTCATCCAACGCATTCTGAAATACAAACTCAAATTCGTCAAGAAGATCATTAGATTCATTCAGTGCGTATTCAGCAACGATTAGTTTGACGAATGTTACTGGGTCTTCTATTGCCCATGTGTCATATGCTTTTAAATTCTCAAACTCACGTTTAAGACGCTCTTTTTGTGCATGTGTCAATTTAGAATATGGCAAAACAGAATCAATAGCATCAATGATTTTTCCGCAACATTCAGTTGCTTCATTTTCAATGCGTTCCATCTCATCTTCGATGGCTTTTTTTGTTTCTTCATCACCATCTTCGTCAGCTTTCCAATAATCTGCATCAAGACGTGATTCTGCTTCTTCCATTAGATCAGCAATTTCAGCGGCTTCCATTCCGTAACGAATAATTCCGCGTGCAGTATCGTCCATATCAGCAAGATATGATTGAATTGCATCATCTTTAAGCTGAGGATCATACTGTGACTCAAAACGTTTGATAATTCTACGATTGTTCATAATACACTCCAAAAAAAAAAGAAATGACAAAAAAATGTCATTATCTTTTTAGATATATATATTTAGAGTTGCATTGGCATCACAACTGATAATGTTCCGAAATTCTTCGCATCGAAATCAGTTTCTGACATAATTCTGATAGGTGAATCACAATCAATAACGCCGATAACTGCGAAAGAATCATCTACAATGGATAAGGATTCATTAAGGTATTTAGGATTTACCCCAATAACAACAGTCTCTCCATCATATTTGCATTCAACGTCATCGGACATGCTCCCCATCTGTCCAGACGAACACACATTTATATTATCTTTAGACAACTCAATTCTAGTGACTAATTGCTTGTTATTAATTAAAGCGCTTCGTTTGAGACTTGCCATCATTGCATTTTTATCAACTACAATGTTTTTATCTGCATCCGGCACAACAGCAGAGAAATCTGGATATCTTCCTGCAATAAGTGATGTTGTTATTGTGATGTTATCACCCTTAAAAATAGCTTTATTGTCTGACTTTTTCTTTTCTAATGCGAATAGGATGGAATCCTCCTCAGCAAAGAATTTAGCAAGCATAATCACAGCTTTTGTTGAAATGATATATCCATCAGGATTGGGATCTCCGGCATTAACATCTTCAGATATCAATTCAGCTTTTGCAAGTCTATGACCATCTGTTGCAACCATTGTGACAACAGCATCTTTTTTATCTCCAAATTTATACTCAAGATGAACTCCACAAAACTCAGGTCTTGCATTCTCTGCTGAAGCAAATTGAGCAACATTACCCAAAGCACTCTTTAATTCAGAGCTATTGAATTTCAATCCAGATGTAATATCGCTTATTGTCACTTTTGGAAACTCAGTAATATCTGATACATTAAGACTTGCTTTAAATTTTCCACAAGAAATTTTTATGGCATTCGATAATAACTCTAGCGTGATTTCACCTTTTGGCAATCCTTTTATAATTTCCAAAGACTCTTTTGCTTTCAAAAGAAACGCACCATCCTCATCTGTTTGTGCATCAACAGATAATCTCATTGTATCTGATAGATCTGTCGCAGTGAAAGAGCATTTACCATCTTTGACTTCAATCAGAAAGCTTGAAAGAATGGCGAATGTTGTCTTACCATTTGCTATGCTACAAATTTTTTCAAGTGATGAAAGCAATGTATCTCGGTCAAAAACTAAACGCATGTTGGACTCCTAAATTATGTTTTCTCTGGAAAAATATCGCATCAGAACGTCACGAACTTCTGAATCAATATTCTTTTCTTTTATAATATTATCAAGAATTTCTGTCACGGAATTTTCTTCTTTTATATCTTCAGATAATTGAGCGATAATGTCTGATATTTTTTGTTTAACGCTATCATCAAGCTCTGGTTTCTTAGGCTTTTCTAACGATTGCTTTGTAAATACAGTCTCGCCTGCTTCAGCATTTACGGTTATCTTTTCGAATTCATATTCTCCATTGTAGTACTTTACATGATAAAAACATGGTAATCTTTTTATCTGTTGTATATGTGACGAATTCCTCAATAGAGAACCAGACCTTACAACAAAGTAACTACCTTTGTTTGCAATATCATAAAAGTTATGATCATGTCCTAAGAAATAAACTTTATATCCTAAATCTTTAGCCTGTTCTTCTGTAATGCGATCTCTTGTTGGCTCTTCTTCTGCAATCGCTTTCACGAAATCAAATCCATAAAAGCAGTGCGCTACACAGCATTCATTTTCTGCTGTTGCTTTTTCTATTTCTTTTGCATAGTCAAATCCGCTTATATTTATTACCGCATTATCTGATTTTATTTCAATAAACCTGAAATGTGTCAGCGCACCAGTTTCAAACATAAGATATATAGGTGATTTCTCTATGAATTTATAATTTTCAAAAGGAAGATCATGATTTCCAATGATTGTCGCAATAATTAGATCTTTTTGGTGTTTTAAATGATACTGAGTTTTCTTTTCATTTATTGTTCTTATTATCTTTGTAAGATATGGCACAGGAATTTGTTGCTTATGAAAGAAATCACCTTCCATGACTGCGACTTGAATTTGATTATCAATGCAATAATCCAGAACAAATTCTAGTTTTCTAAGGCATGTCTCTGAATAATTGTCAATACGACAGCTAGGTGATTTCTCGCAAAAATGCGTATCACCAATAACAATAAACTCAGACTTTGTTGCTTTTATTTTTATAAAGTTGTTCAGCGTTGACATGATTTGTCTCTCGTTTGTTATTCGTCAGTCACCAAAGTGTATTCGCCGTTTGACACTTCATATGTTCGTTCTGCAAGTTCAGAGAATCTTGGGTCATGTGTAATCAAAACAACGATAAGCCCATATGCATCTTTAAGACCATAAAGAAGCTGGTTCAAAAATGGAATGTATTGATCTGAAACCTGCGAGAATGCCTCATCCAAAAAGACGATTTGAGGAAGTTTAAAAAACGTGATGAAATAAATCTGAATAATGAAAGAAGTTACAACGAGGACGCCGCCTGCAACAGATGACGTATCAAGCGGGAAACGATATACCCTATCACCAACAACTTCTGTTATGTAAAAAAAGACATTCTTTACATTTCGTTTATCGACAATTTCAACTTCAAAAGACAGCTCTTTGTCGAAAAACACTGTTCTCAGACATCGAGTCACAACAACCTCAAGTCGTTTTATCTGCTCAAGCGAATAGCTGGCTATCATTTCCTGAACAACTTTTTGTGCTTTTGTCAGGATATCTATTTGATGCGTTAAAGATTCCAGTTCTTCTGTTGTTGTCTTTATGACTTCCTCGGACTGTTCTACTGTAAACCGCGCATTATTAACCTTATTTGTGAGTTCAGCTATGCGCTGCTTAATCTGTGTGGATCTAAAGTGGTTAGTGTCCATTGTTTCCCCCAGACCACTTAAATGCCGTCGAGCTGACTCACATTTTCTTCCAATGAATCCAGTTCCATTTCGATGTCAAGTCTGTATTGTTCCAACAGGTCTTTTGCATCATCAATACTGTCTACATTGAATTCTTGTTTTAACTGCTTCGTCAGCGCATCCAGTTCATCTTTGGCCACCTTATATTGCGTGCGAAGTTCAACAAGTCTTGTCTCTGAATCTTTTTGCTTCTTTAACAGTTCGTTATAGCGAGTAATAAGTTGTTTGCTGTCCATAAATTCCCTCTATGATTGTTTGTTATGCCGCTATCTCGGCGACGTTTGACTACACAAAATCGAATCAAAAGTCAATAAAAATGTTTCCAACAAGTCTCTTAATATGCGAACCGTGTTTCTATCTAAACAATAAATAGTCATTTCTATTCTTTAGGAGTACCAATATGGCATATATAATTACAGTCGCGCAAACAACACAAGTTCAAGTCATTCATCAAGGAACTGTACGTTCAAAACAATTAGTAAAAAATAAAAAATATATTATTAACCAAAAAGATAATAAGCAGATTGTTGATTTGAAAAAATTATCTATTGTTAGAATGCAAGTTGCAAGCGCAAAAGACGAAAGTTGTTTTGAAAATATAGAACTCGCGTAAATAACAGTTCTAAAACTTAATAACAATATTAATGGAGTTTGAATTATGGCAATTTACGAACGAACCCAGAGAGAATCAGCTCATGTATCCTCAAGGATCGTTGACAAATCTCAAGTGCCAAATCCACTGTCATGGGCGGCACTAGGTTGCGTCACTGCATCCAAAGGTGAATTAAATCGCGTATATCAAGTAAACACAACAGATCTTCTTTCTTCAATCTTTGGTGAGCCAAGCACTGAACACATTTCATTGATTTGTGCTGATAAGATTATTGCAGAAGATAACACCATGTTCCTCATTCGTGTTGCCCATGAAAACTCACTTCGCGGCGCACAAGTTGTCGTTTCAACAGAGGATATCTTTGGTGCTGGTGCTAAAGAAGCTAAAGGTATTGTTACCGGTGCATCAGTTGTCTCTGGTGATAACAGCGTTGCAACAAGCTCATTAGTAATTAATCTTGTCGAAAATCCAAGTGAAGACCAGCTTAAGAATATCTCAGATGACCTTTCAATGGATATTGATAATGTACTTCTTGATGGCGCAATTATGATGGAAAATAAATCCGTCGTTGCAACCTATCGCGATGTCTATCAGATGGATGATAAAGGCAATAAGACATTCAGCAATGAGCTTTGCCTCCTTCTCTCAGACTTAGCTTATAGTGTCGAAGAAGTAGTTAAAAGCCATGTCGCCGGTATGCCAGATCCAGAACCTCTCAATTCAACCCAGTTTGAATCCAATTGGTTCTATAGCGATGGCTATACAATGAAAACTGTAATCGTTCTAAAAGCATCTGCCAGCATTGCAGAAAACACTCCATGCGATGTCGTTTTCTCTCTTAAACAGACAGCAATGCGTGCTTATGGAACGAATGCGCCTAACAAAGTCACTATGCCGATTGTCCTAACATCACCAACTGAATAATAGAAGGAAGTGTTAATATGCTAAAATTAAATGATATTAAAAGTGTTGCGGTAGGAATTGATATGTCTAGCGTAAAGACACATGCACTTCCTCATAGCATCGTAAATGAGTCAAGCCTTTCATATCGCATGGCTGAACCAGAAGCTCAAGCTGCATTACTGCCTAAATATTTCGTCTATGTTGAAGACGATGGTAGTAGTCTTGGACTTATAAAGAAAGCCGGTGTTGGTTCTCCAGAAGATGGCGCAGTTCTGACTGGTGTATCTGATGCAGAAACAACTTTTGCTGAAGATGCTGCCATTTGGAGTTCTGCTAATAATCTTAGCTCTGGGAAAATAGAGATCACGAGACAAGTCGAAGTTGATTCTCTAGGAACAGAAGAAACATCAGTTGACGAAGCATTAGATAATAAGGTTGTTATTAATCTTCCAGAAACAGATGGCAGATATGCTATCACTCAGCTTGTAATTACAGACGGTGGTGATCCAGAAACTTTTGATTTTTCTGCTGTAGATGATCCAAAACTCGTCGTTGAGTTGCTCGCAGAAAAAACAAGCGATAGCGTTAAACTGTTTAAAGACAACGAAGAAGTTACATCTCTAACTCTTGGTACACACACACTAAGTGTTGCTGGCACTGAACTTTCAGTCGCTGTCACAGACGGAAGCGCAACTGTATCACACACTGAAAAGCCTGTGGAAAGATCTGTTGATCCAACAAAAGATAAAGTCGAAACAGTTGTCAAAGTATCTTTTGGTCAGGATGGTAAAAACAAAACCCATACAGTAACACCTGCAACTCTGACAAAGACAAACAAATTCATTAATGGTCTTATGATTGCAGTCAAGTTCACTGTAGATGAGGTTGAATTCGTTACACTCGGTACACTCAATCCAGCAGACGGCACTATCAGTGTTAATGGCATTATTCTACCAGACTGCATTGATAAGAAAGTTGAAGGAACAGATTCTGTAGAAGATAGCGAGAACACAAGACTTCTGAAAGAAATTGATGGTTGGAAATCTGGTGAACATATCACAAATGTTCAGTGCATGACCGTTAATAATTCACTTGAAGATGTCGTTGTCATCAATTGGGAAACAAGTGATTCAGAAGTCAAAGAACTTCATCCTCAAGACACTCAGGGCAACCCAATCGAAAACATTGTTCCAGGTTCTGTCATCCTCGGTATCTCACCAGAAGATCCCTATGACAATGATAAAGAGATTGAAGGAGAAAGCGGACAAGAAGAAGGTGTCATCATTCTTTCAGATCATGCTGTCAAAGAAGAAACAGATGATGATGGATTCGTTCATCAGATTCTTGACATCAATACTGTCACCTCCGGCGGCGTTCTCAATCGTTTCCGAAGTGTAAAATACAACCTGCCAGACGGTACAGAGGTTTCTCGTTTCGAAAAAGAAGCATACTCTGTCGGTAAAGTATTCTATAACACTGGTATAATCGAACTCAATGCAGAGATTCCTATTGTCTATGGTGTCTCCCCTGCTCTCTATTGCAAAGCTATTGGTATGGATAACCTCCGTTTCAATATCAATAACAAGGGTACTGATGGCAATAAATACTCTCTGAAGGTTCTGAAAGACCATATTGAGAATAACGGCGATGTAATCTATAACGTCGTTCTGATGCTTAATGGCGTTGAACTTGATTCTGTTCTCTGCTCATCCAATCCTGATGGATCTGTAATCGAAAGTACTGATGCAAACGGTAATGCTGTTGATGTCGAAATTCCATTCATTGGAACTCTCGAACATGACGTTTTCTCTGCATCATTCACAAATACAGATCCTGAAGTTCTAAAATCACTGCATGGTATGGTATATAACTTCGACGGCGGAACAGATGGCGTCGATGGAATTACTGCATCTGATTATATCGGCTATAAAGATGAGTCAGGTACAGCAGGTGCATGGCTGTTCGATGATGCGAAATATCCAGCACAAATGTGGCCTTCACTCGGTTATACCGATAAAGAATTCTACATGGGCGCAAAAGATATTGCATGGAATCGTAAAGATACCACTTGCGTTTGGGATATTCCAAAAGGATATTCAAAGAAAACTGCAATCGACTACCGAGAGGAAGACCCTGTTCCAGCAGATTGGTGGACTGAACTCTATTATAACTGGTGCAATGATGTCTATAATGGCTCAATCGTTGCTCTTCCACCTTCATACTATGTAACAAAGAATTCTCTTGCTTCCTATAAGACTAATGGTACATGGTATCCTGTCGCAGGTAAAGAACGTGGTACAATCGACGCGGCATCTGTTATCAATCAAGTTCCTGCAAAATTAGACCGTGATGAGTTTATTACTCACAATATCAATCCAATCTATGATACAGGTACTCAGGGTATTCAGATTTATGGCAATGAAACGCTGAATGGTCAGTATACTGATCTTTCCGCTGCTCACATTGCTCGTACACTGACTTATATCCGTTCAAAGGTTGATGCTTATACTGAAACACTCAAGTTCGAGCTTAATGATGTCGTTCTTTGGAGAACATGGATCGATTATGTAAAGACTCGTATACTTGAACCAATTAAGGCTGCACGTGGTTTGCAATGGTTCCGAGTTTCCATGGGCAACGACACAACCACACGAGAAGAACTCGCATCAAGAATCGTTCGTGGTGTAGTAGAGTGCCAGTTTATACCTGATGCGGAAATTTTCAAATTGGAGTATCAAGTCTATTCTTCAGCAGCAGACAACTCAACATTCTAATATAGTTTGATTTGTTATGTTTCTAAGCCCCAAAGCATATTGTTTTTGGGGCTTATTTTTTTTTGATATGGAGCGAGCCGCAAATCCACGCGGCTTTAGCCAGTTTGTTGTTCACAAAAAAAGCAAACCAAATAGTTTCTATCTACTACAATTAATAGAGTATCTTTAATCAGATCTTCTGATGAGTTTTATAAGAATTCGTTATTATTCATAATCTTTAATAGGAGAAATTATTATGGCTCAAGGCTGTTATCCTAATAGTAAAGGCATTGGTGGACTTGGTGCATCTGTTTTTGCAAGTAATCCACAATATGAAGTGCAGCGTAATAATCACTTCGAAGTATCACTCACATATATCCCAGGAAACGACAATCAGTTTCCACAAGAGTTTAGAATTGCAGTATCAGAGGTTTCATTCCCAGAGTGGTCAATTGGCGACGTAACGCTCTATATGGGCAACCAGAGTGTTAAAGTTGCAGGTCAGCCAGAACTTGGCGACGCGACAATCACGCTGAATGACTATATCGGTATTGATCTTGAGAATAGGCTTTATCGCTGGTGGAGAAAGGTCTATGATCCAGAAACTGGATTGATGGGTCTTGCGATTGACTACAAAACCAACATGAAGCTTATCATGTATGCGCCTGATGGTTCAATGGAGCGTTCATGGGATTGTTATGGTGTTTGGCCGACGGCTGCACCGGCTGGATCATTCTCTTATGAAGGTTCAGACAAGCGCACAATCGATATGACACTAAAAGTAGACAATATGTATCCTGATCTTGATGCTCGTGAAGGTATTAGAGAGGAAGCCGCCGAAATTCGTAATCAATTTATTAGTGGAAATCGGCGATAAAATGAGAAAGCCTAGCGTAATAGCTAGGCTTTTTTTTGTAGTTCACTGTTCTTTGCTGTATGCGACTCGCCTTGTTACAATCTTTATCATTTCGTCTTCAAATTGTAACCACTCTATTGCATTGCTGTTTATACATACTAGTGAGTTCCAACAGAACCCCTGTACTCCTGTTGCAGGATTATCATTGCCATTGTATGTTCCTGTTTGAGAGTTATATGTCCCTGCCAAATTTTCATCTGTGCCGACAAAGCAAAGAGATGTTGCACCAAGTCTAGCTGTTGTTATACCATCCAAATTTCCAACTATTTTTATATAGTTTAAGTCTGATTTGTTAAAAGTATGTGATTCTCTTAAATATAAGAAATTTGTTTGCAGTGTTTGATTTGTTAAAATGACGTTTCTTGATTTATCAATGTCTAAAGATAAAAGATTATATGTTTTATAATCAAGCATGAAATTGTTTACAAAATAGCATGTAACATATCTGTTCGGATTAGGATCGGAAGCACCTTGACCTGTTACAATGTTTACTCTTTTTGATGTTTGGTTATATAAGACATTACTGTTATTTGAGAAAAATATTGGTGTGTTATAGTTAGTTGTTTTCTTTAGATGCTCTTCTAAAGTCCACCCTGTTCTGTTCCAAGTAGTAGAGAAGTCTGCATTATAAAACACAGGGAATAGATTTTTAATGAAATCAACTTTCATTCTTACAGGTGATTCTAATGTTCCGTTATCAATATTTAAATCATAATATCCAGTATCTGGTATGTCATAATAATCGTATGGTATTTGCAAAATAAAGACAATATATGGTTTAGCTGTTTGAATTCTAAACCTGTGTGAAACAGTGTTTCTAAATATTATTTCAAAATTTTCTGTTTCTGGAATTTTATGAACAAAAGCTCGTGTAAATAATGGATAAGTTGGATATGTTTGTCCAGGCATATTTCTTATGTCAGGAACTGTATCATTCTCACCGAATGCGATTCCTACCAATACGCAAGAACCATCTATTAGCTCTAATGAACTTGCATTATTTAATGTTACTTTTCTTATCGTAAAATTATTTATGAGAACATCGAAATCAGGAGTCTGGTCGATATCCTTCAATGGTGAGTATGTTGTTGTGTAATATACTGGTGTATAGTTCTCTACAAGTTGTTTAAAAGGAAAGAACGACATTGTTTTGATCATATAGAGATAATAAAGATAGTCGTTCCAAATGCTTGCATTTATGAAAAAGCAATCTTCATATAATTTTTTCTTTTCATGTGTATCTAAATCCAATGGTTCGGAATAAACCTCTCTCCAGTCTGATTCAAGATAAATTTCTTTGCTATAGAATCCATCTTGATTTAAATGAGATTCGACAGGATAGAAGTCATCAAAAGGTCTTTCACTTATAAGATAATAAATGTATTCATTATCTCCGATAGTTCTTCCTATTGACTTGTTTTTATAAAAAATAGGAAGAATTGTTGACTCACTACCATTATATTTTGCATCAATAACTTCCATTTTATTGAATGGATGATAATTTTGTGAGATAGTATCTTCTATGACACGTCCATCCTCCCATGAAATAATATATTTCATTTCTGTGTCATCGCCATCGAATTCAGTATCAATGTAATTTCCATCTTCATCGACTAGACGTTTAATAAGGACGCGCTCCATTTTATCGTCTGTCAATTGTGCTGGGTCTTGTGGATATGTTACGGGAATTCGAATGCCATAAATATTTGTATAATAAGTTCCATCTTCGAAAGATTTTATTTTGTATACGCGGTCATCGAAGCCTCTGAAATACAGTTGTTCATTTAGTATTCCGATTTCTCCGATGTCTAGTTCGTCTGTTGATGCTATATTTTTTAAAGAAAGGAATGTTTTTACATTAATCATGATGTGGTCTCCTGATTTGTGTTGAAATTATCTTGCAAACTAATCATCATTTAAAAAAGTAAGCATCAATGCCTGATTGTGGATGTATAGGTATTTGTTATCATAATCATAAGTTCTTTCATCTATAAATTCTTGTTTGTCTTTTGTAGTGTTAAATCTAAAGAACCACTTAAAGTAATTGTTTTTTATTGGCAATTCAATCATGTTAATTGAATATAATGAAGGCTTAGGTGAATATCTTATATTCTCATAGGCACTTCCTATCATTGAACCAACAGAAAAAATGAAGTCAGGTTCTGATGTCAATGGGTTTGTTTCGCTATTTGGACGCCATCCAATTATACCATTTTCTCCTT
>AUXO014310593.1_pt1 | contig 11219 bp, 11 predicted proteins | sample 768731 | NCBI WGS metagenome assembly AUXO01 (sample SAMN02715735, study PRJNA202380) | gut metagenome | biome: sheep rumen | host: Ovis aries | place: New Zealand: Palmerston North | reverse complement strand
TCTTCCTGGGGAGATCTTCTATGGCACAGGCATCAGCTCGTATCTGTGGATTCTCGACAACAACCGCCCTGAATCCCGTCGTGACAAGGTGCTGTTCATCAACGCCGTGCATGACATCTTCTCGAAGCCGATGCAGCGAAGCCTTGGTAACAAGCGTGTTGAAATGAGTGAAGCTGGTATTGAAGATATTCTGTCTATATACAAGACATACAAGAACGCCTATCGTATCATCAATCAGGAAACGGCAGAAGAGGCACAGGTGGCAAAACTGCTTGACTATGATGACTTCCGCTATACGCTGGTGACTGTACAGCGTCCGCTTCGCTTGCACTACAATGATGTGTGTAATCTGATCATGCGGTGGAAAGAGGATAATGCCATCGCCAAGACAGATAAGGCTCTTTACGATGCCATTCTGGAGAACTATGATGATACGGTGCAGAGAAACGATGAGGAGTTCATGGCAGAGGCAGAACGTATCCTAAGACGTAAGAACTTGCCACAGGCTACGGTGAACAAACTGCGCAAACTGGCTGTAGTGGACGAGACGGCTCCCGAAGTGTACCTGAAGCCGCACGACCCAGACAGCGGTATCGCACCCGACCCGGCACTCAAAGATACTGAGACGATTCCCTACAAGCGGGACATCGACGAGTATTTTGAGACGGAGGTGCTTCGTTTTGTTCCTGATGCCTGGCTTGACCGCACACAGGATAAAATCGGTGTAGAGTTTCCATTCACGCGAATATTCTATAAGTATAAGCCGCTACGCTCGACAGAGGAGATTATGAAGGATATTCTCGCTTTAGACAAAGAGACGGATCAGGATATTATGAATCTCGTAAAAGAACAGGCATGAGACAGTACGATTCTTATAGAGACTCTGGTGTGGAGTGGATCGGGAAAATTCCGAGCCACTGGGACATTGTACGCTTAAAAACATATTGTTCCTTGAAAGGAAGAATTGGTTGGAATGGTCTTCGTTCTGATGAGTTTAAGGAAAAAAGCTATGCGTATCTTGTTACAGGGCAAGATTTCAACTCTTCAGATATTGTCTGGTCGAAATGTTATCAAATAGACAAAAGCAGATACGATGAAGACCCATTCATTCAGTTATCTAATGGTGACCTGTTGATAACGAAAGATGGCACAATAGGTAAAGTTGCTAAAGTCGCTAATTTGGATAAGCCTGCTTGCTTAAATAGTGGAATTTTTGTTATGAAACAAAAAATGCCTATGTTCAGCCAAGGCTATCTTTATTGGTTGCTATGCTCTGATTTACTTAAGGGATTCAATAAGTTCACAAGTTCTGGTACAACAATTCTTCACTTATATCAGAATGTTTTTGAAAAAATGCCTATGACTGTGCCTTCTATGAATGAGCAAGAAGCTATCGCGTCATACTTAGACGCACAGACGGCTCGTATAGACAATGTCATACAAGCAAGGGAATCCAAAATTAAGCTGCTCGAAGAACTACGCGCATCCATTATCTATAAGGCCGTCACAAAGGGCATAAGTAATAATGCCGAAACCAAAGATTCCGGCATCGAATGGATAGGAAAGATACCCAAACATTGGGAAGCTATGAAAGTAGCGCATGTCTTTGAAACTATTGGTAGTGGAACTACCCCAAAGACAACTGTTGATGAATACTATTCAAATGAGGGAATAAATTGGTTGCAAACAGGAGAGCTAAAAGATGGACATATTAAAGAAACCTCTAAGAAAATAACGCAAAAAGCTCTTAATGAGTTAGGATTAACAATATATCCTAGAGGTTCTGTTGTCGTGGCTATGTATGGAGCTACGATAGGAAAAGTTGGTATCTTAGATATAGATACGACAACTAATCAAGCATGCTGTGTTTTGAATAGTAAAAAATATATGATTCCTGATTTTGCCTTCTTTGCATTTATTTCGGCAAAAGAAAGCCTAATCTCATTATCATATGGTGGTGGACAGCCCAATATAAGTCAAGAGAAGATAAGGAGTCACAAAATCCCTGTACCACCAATTGAAGAGCAAAAAGAAATTACATTGTATATTAAAGAGAAATTGTTGAATATTAAAAATTCTATTGAGCAGTCTCAGAGAGAAATCGAACTTCTTAAGGAGTATCGTTCATCGCTTATAAGTGAAGTTGTAACAGGCAAAAAAAAGGTCGTATTATGAAAATATTCTTATTCTTTGCTGGTGTAGTCCTAGTATTCTATCTGATATTCAAATCAGGTGACTGGTCTGAATCAGATAACAAGGTAAAGCAGAATATTGGCTGTACCGTTATGGCTCTAACAATAGGTCTCGGTATACTTATTACCTTAATTGGTGGTTTCAAGAGCTGTACCAGTGACCACAGCCCATCAAGAGACTATTACGATGCACCTAGGAAATAAAAGTACTTAAAGATATGAAAGTAAAATGCTCCATCTGTGGAAAGGTCGCTCAACAAAGTGACAAGAAAGGCCAGAAACGACACATGCGTCTGGCTCATAATATCATGAGCTTAGAAGGTTATTTTATTGAAGCAGACCCTGACGCAGTAGTCGATTTGATGTCTACAACAAAAAAGGCTTACAGAAAAGAGCAGAATAAGAAATTTAAACCTGCAGGGGTAAAGCTAAGCAATAAAAAAATTGGCAAGGCAAAACACAAGTCAATCTATTGGGGTGCTGTCCTAAAATCAGGTTTTGAAACGAAAAGATAAACTAAATAATAATATTATTATGCCTAACAATCCCTTGAATGAAACATATATGGAGGAACATATAACGCAGTATCTGGCTGATAGTCCTCTATTTGTCGAAAGGAAGCCAACGGACTTCGACATCAAAAATCTTGTGGACTGGAAGATGCTGACAGACTTCCTTAAAGCGCAAAAGGAAAGCTGGCGTCGCGCCATGCGTGTTTATAATAATAATGAGAAAGAGGCCGTAGAAGCAGTTGTGAAAGAGCTAAACCGCAAGATTGAACGTGGCGAAAGTTACATAAAGCTTTTGCGTGAGGGGGCAAAGTTCAACGGCATCACTTTCAAGTTCGTACAATTTAAACCTGACATGAACTTGCATGATGACAATCAGGCTCTTTATGAAGAAAACCGCTTTGCCGTTGTTCGTCAAATGCGATACTCGCTGGCTGAACATGATAAAGGAAATGAGTTAGATTTGTGCATCCTCATCAACGGCCTTCCAATTATTTCCATAGAACTTAAGAATAAGGGCACTGACCAAACAGTAAAGGATGCGATGGACCAGTACAAGAATGACCGCGACCGCAATAATGCGTTTTTGCGTCGTTGTCTCGTTCACTTCGCGATGGATGACCATACAGTAATGATGACAACAAAATTGAATGGAGAGGATACGGTATTCTTGCCTTTCAATAAAGAAACCCATAATCCTGTTGATGAAAGTGACCCAGACTATCCGACATGTTACATGTGGCAAGATGTACTGCAGGCAGATTCCCTTCTTAATATTCTCCAGCATTTCATCAAGCAGTTCAAGAATCGTCCAAGTGCACCACTTATTACTATTTTTCCACGATATCATCAACGCCGTGTTGTAAACAACATTATTAAGCAGATTCGCAAAGATGGTGTGGGAAGAAACTTCCTCATTCAACATAGTCCAGGATCTGGTAAAACTAAGTCGATGGCTTGGCTGGCACATCAGCTAAGCAATCTGATGAATGTTGACAATACGCCCGTGTTTGACAGCATCATTATGGTTACAGACCGCATCGTACTTGACCGTAACCTTGCTGATGACGTTAAAGCATTCGAAGAAAAGGCCGGGACAGTGAATGATATTCGTCGTGGTTCGAAAAAGCTGGCAAAGGCATTGGAGGATGGTTCCCGTATTATTGTGAGTACCGTACAGAAGTTCAGCTTTGCCATCGAACATATTTCTTCACTCGCAGGCGTAAATTATGCCGTGATCATTGACGAGGCACACACGGCAATGGGCAAAGAAGCACAGAAGGATGTGACTACAGCGCTTACTGACAACAGCCACCTTCAGGAGATGGTTGAAGAGTACGACCCAGAACTGGAAACAGAGGTTGATGAGGTTATGGCGAAGATTCAAGTGTCGCGTAAGCAGATGAAACATATTTCTTACTTTGCCTTTACTGCAACACCTAAAGACCGTACACTACGACTTTTCGGTGATGAAGTGAATGATGGAGGGCAGATTACTAGAAAAGCTTTCGATTACTACACCATGCGGCAGGCTATCGAAGAGGGCTTTATCTTGAATGTTCTTCAAAACTATACAACTTTCCAATCTCTATTTGAACTTCAGAAGGGTGCACAGGTCACCAAAGAGGAGTTGGAGAAACTGTATGATAGAAAGAAAGCTTTGGCTCTTGCCATGCAATATGTCAATGAACACAAATATGTAATCAACTACAAGGCAGACATGATGATTAACTGGTTCCTTGATCGTACCGCCAAGAAACTGGAAGGTCGAGCAAAGGCTATGGTCGTGACAAGCAGCCGCGCAGATGCTGTCAAATATAAGATGGCGATTGACAAACTGCTGAAAGAGCGTTACAACGATGCCTTCAAGACACTCGTGGCTTTCTCTGGCACCGTTGAACTGGACGGAAACAAGTACACCGAAGAATCTATGAATGGCTTCGGACTGCGTGATAACGCGATCAAAATTCAGTTTGAGGAGCCGGAATATAAGATGCTTATTGTGGCTGAAAAATTCCAAACAGGCTTCGACCAACCTCTGCTGCACACAATGTTTGTTGACAAACTGATGGGCGGCATACAATGCGTACAGACGTTGAGCCGCCTGAATCGATGCTATCCGGGCAAGGAGGATACTCTTGTTATAGACTTCGTGAACAAACATGAAGACGTGCTGACAGCATTCAAGCCGTATTATGAAGAGACCTACCTTGAAGGTGACATGCAGCCGCAGCGTCTCTATGACTTCAAGGCTGATATCGAGGATTATAAGGTCTTCACTCTGGAACAGGTGGAGAGAGTTGCAGAGATAGTGGCAAGTGGTGAGAACATTGAGCAGCTATCGCCGCTGATGATCTCTCTTGCTGAAAACAACGTGAAGGCTCTTGAGAAAGAGGAACAGGAAAGATACCGCAAACTGGTCAATCGCTATGTGCGTCAGTATGGTTTCCTGGCTCAGCTGATGAACTTTGTTGACCCAGAATTGGAAAAGTTCTACATCTTCTGCAAGTTGTTCTACAAGTTCTTACCCTATACACAGGACACCGCACCCGTAGATATCCTGTCGAAGATTGACCTCGACAAGTACCGTGTGCAGCTGTGCGAAGAGGGAGCGATCGACCTGCCGGAAGAGGAAGGTACCATTAAGGCTGGCATGGCAGGAAGTGTCAAAGCTGGAGGGGAAGAGGAAGTGGTAACACTACGCGATTTCCTACAAGAAGTAAATGAGCCGTACACAGGATTCTTAACGGATAACGACAAGTTGATACAGTCTATCGTTGATGAACTGTTGAAAGATCCGACGGTCATACAGTCGTTCAATGCCAGCAATACGGTTAACATGCTGATAACAACCCTGAAAGACCGCTTTGAGGATATTGCCTACGAAAAGGTGGACAAATACCTTAATCTGATGGATGTCATTCAGAATAATCCAGCATTCTCGAATGACCTGTTTACGAAGCTGGTTGACTTCATCTTTGAATTTACACACAAGGATAAGCAGCCAGACTATAACGAGGATTTGCTGAAGGAGGTGATGATAGAGAAGATGGCTGACGAATTCTCGCAACTGTGCGGTCATGCCTACCGCGACCTGGAGGAAGTCATCGATGCTGTTTTCACAATTCTCAAAGCACACACCATCGAGAAGCTGGACGGTCAGAATAAGACGACAGCAAATATTCTCAACTCAGTATACCGCTCAGAGAATCAGACTGTCTATAAGCAGATTTACTTCGGAAACCTTGTCAGTAAGTTTGAGGCCTTCCTTCGCAAAATCTACTATATGCGCGAAGGTGAAGAGGTTCCTGCTGACGAGAATGGTCGTCAGGGTCTAGTTAATACAGTGCGTAAGTTCCCTGTACTCCAGCGTCTGCATAACAATACGGACCCAAAGTATGCCAACTTCCGTGCCTATTATGACGACCTATATGCTTGGCGTAATGACGAAGCTCACTCAGCTCCTGAAATTAAGGAAGAAGAGATTGATGCTGCCCTGCATATCGTTGTTTCTCTCTATGTATTTGCTGCTATGATTTCCATAACTGAGTTGGAAATGGGTAAGAATAATGACTTTTAAACTTTTATAGTATGAGAAAACTTTTATTATTAACATTGCTATCGATTGCTACATTTCTGAATGCGCAAACCATCAAGACAACCGTAACAGACAAATTCAGCGTTAAAAAATATAGTTACAGCCCTGATATTGCTCATACATTTGCATTTGGAGATAGTGTTACCATTTACGCTTATAAAAAGAAAAGCGATAAATATTATTTCCTTGTAGATGCTGGTGATTATGTTGACCTCATAAGTTGTAAAAAAATCCCATTTGATGCATTAGAGAAACAATTGAAAAAATTGCCTAATGCTTTAGATGATGAATCAAGAGTGTTGAAACAGAAACTGCAAAATGAAATGGTGAACAGGAAAAGAGGCATCATGAAAAAGAAAGCTCTCGCCGGTGAAATATGGACATCTGTGGCTTCTTCCTATTCATTTACTCCTTTCTCTGGAACAGATTATAAACTACAATCAGGTGATATCGTTTATGTCATAGGATATAAAGTCGAAGCATCATCATATTATTATGCTCTTTACAGTGACAATTTTGCTGGGATTTACAAAACATCAAGTAATAAATATATTTTCTCTAAGGAAATAGATACGCAATATTTGCCATCAGTTAACGACCCCGATGTGCAAAATTTATTGGCTGACAAACAAAAAGTTTTCATTCAGCGCGAAGCGGAGGCAAAAGTGCAATACAGAAATAAGGCACTGAAGGGAGAAGTTATAGGAATATTATCTTTTGCCACACCTGAACCAATAGATGATAATTCCAGCAAATACAAAAGTGGTGACACAGTAAGGGTAGTTGGATATTCTAAAGTTGGTGACATGAACTACTATGCACTATACTCAGATTACAATTATGGTACTTTCAGGTCTTCATCACTAAGAAGTTCTACGTTTAAAAATAGTAGTCAAATTTACTTTGATAGGCTTCCAGCTTATGATGACCCAGAGGTAAAGCTTACAATTAAGAACCAGTCTGTCATCATTGACTCTGTTTGGAAAATTCGTCTTGAAGAATCAAAGATAAGACTTGCAGAATCGCAGGCAAAACTTATCAATATGTATAAACAGAACAAGCCGTTTATCATTAATAATATTTCATGGGACTCCAACTCAGTGGGGGGCATTGAAGTAAGCCTGAGTATAACAAATTGCACAAATCAGACTATAAAATATGTTACGTTCCAAGGATTTTTTAAAAATGCAGTGGGAGACCGTTGTCATAACGAAATTGGAGGTGGAACTATATGGAAAGGAAGGGGAGTCGGACCAATAGGTCCGTGTCCTACTACTAATGATAATTGCGAAGAAAGAATGTACGATTGCAAAGCTAGTTATGACTTTGATAATCTTACATTCTATTCAAGAGTGGCAAATACTTTCAAGCTCTCAACTGTTACCGTCGAATATACAAATGGCCGTAAGATATCATTGAGTGGTGCTAATCTTGACAAGCATGTTATATATTAAACTTTTTAACTTATGGATAAAACGAAAGGATACGTGTACATCCTCACAAACAAAAGTTTCCGCGATGACTGGGTAAAGATAGGGAAAAGCGCAAGACCCGTCGATGTCAGGAGTAAGGAACTTGATAATACCGCAGTTCCTCTTCCTTTTGACATATATGCCACCATGCAGACGGAAAAATATTCTGAGATTGAGAAAATAATCCACAAACAAATAGACCGATTGACAGACTTACGTATCAGACAAAACCGAGAATTTTTCAATGTTCATCCAGCTCAGGCTCTAGATATCCTTATGGATTTGGCTTCGGCATTCGATGATGCTGTCATTATGAAATATGAAGATGGAAAACCTTATCAGGTATATCCGGTAATTGAGGAAAAGGAAAAACAAAAGAAACCGTCTGAAGGGAAAAAACGTCAAAGGAAACCATTTGATTTCTCAATGGTCGGATTATCTGTAGGAGATACAATAACATTTGATGCTCTTAACCTAAATGTAAAAGTGGCAGGAGCAAACAAGATTGAGTATGAAGGTCGTCTATGGAGTCTTTCAGCTTTCTGTGGAACGTATCTTCCCGAAGATAAACAGAACAACTCGGGCGCATATCAGGGTCCGAAGTATTTCAGCTATAACGGTAAGTCCCTTTGGGACCTTAGATTAGAAAACGAGGAAGAAGATTTATAAATTGCAATAGTCGATATGTATAATACTACAGAGTTCCTGGAGAGCTACAAGACACTTGAAGACTGGGCTGACTCTAAATACGATGAAGGTATCAGCGATATTGAGCAGTCACATCCTGACAGAAAACTGCAGAAGGAGCTGCGATACTTCAGAAATGTAAGAAACGTGCTTACTCATAATCCCAATGGTGATGATGGTAAGCAGCTTATAACATTGACAGACGAATTCAAAGACAGATTTGAAAGGCTGTGCAATAACTTGATGAACTGCATTACTGATATCGCCATCCCTTATAAGGACATCTATAAACGACAGCTGAGCGACAAGGTAATGCCTACCATCAATGTGATGAAAGAGCGATCATATTCTTATGTACCTGTGATGAACGGGAAAAAAATTTGGGGTGTGTTTGGTGAGTCTACGGTGTTCAGTATAATTAGTGGAGAGAACTCTGCACTTATGCAGGAGAACCCCGAAATGTTGAAAATAGCTAAATATATCACACAGTATTCACCGAGCTGCTCGTATGACTTCATGGAAAAAAGTGCCTCGATTGACGATATTCGACGCAAATTCTCTGATGGCTTCGCTGATGGGCGGCGACTTGATGTAATTTTTATTACGTCCACAGGTGACAACAACGGTGATCTTGATAGTCTCGTTACCATCTGGGACCTTACTTCAATCTAATATTTATTAAATATGACAAGACAAAAGATAGAAGCGTTAATAAAAGAATTTAACACACAAGTTGGAAATACGGGATGGACATCATCTCGTGCTGAATATGACCTTGCCCTTGTTGATGCTCTTAAAGAAACAGAAATCGATATTTCGGCAATATTCGATGGCAAGTCCATTTCATTTAAAAACAAAATCGCATTGAATGAAGAAGGCACAAAAATAGTTTTCGTTGAATAATTATTTTATTGCTCAACATATTTAAAATTAAATTTACTTTTCTATGAAAAAAATTTTATTATTCATCGCTTTAGTCATGCCATTGCTGGCTAATGCTCAACAAACAGAGAAGGAGAAATCTTCAAGTAAAACAATTGAGTTCCTTTCAAGGGACGGATCATTCTTCAAAAAAGAATTTATTGATCTTCCTACTATCGGCGGCTCTTACGACAAAGTTGAATGCCAATTGCTTATTATCACTGACATGAAATCTAATGAGAAGCGCGGCTGTCTTCGCCTCATTACACACTACCCAACAAGTTCAGGTAATGATGATTATATAGGCACCCTTGATCCGGATGAGCTGGACGCTTGCGTCATGTGTCTTGAAAAGATTCAGACTGATATTATTCCAAGCCAACCTGAAGTGTATACAGAGGCAGAGTACAAGACACGCGATGGCGTAACAATCGGTTCTTATTGGAGTGAAAAGAAAAAGAACTGGACGATTTATGTTAAAACTAAGAGTTATTCTGGGCGTTCAATGTCAACTGTCGATTCTGCTAATCTCCCAGCTCTTATTCAGAACCTGAAGGATGCAAAAGCTCAGATTTCAGCAAGAACGAAATAATAAGTAAACTAATTACAAGTAATCTAAATCTAGAGGTTCTATTCGGCCGACTATATAAGAACCTCACAGGAATTTAGATTCTCAACTCTCTCTCACCGCACCATCTGAGAAGACCGTGCGGGTTCTAAATAAAAAATGTAGATTTTAAAATGTTAGGAGCATTATTAGGAGACTTGGCAGCTTGCACGTTTAAGCAGGACCGGCAATATTTTGAAAGGGAACTTGTCGGTGATGATGCTTTCTTCTCTGACAAAGGGCTGATGGCACTGGCAACTGCTGATGCCTTGGTAGTCAGAGACGCTTGCACCGTGCCTTTGTTCAAGGCAGTTGCCAAAGAGTATTATGCAACCAGGGACAAAGAAAGGGTGCATTACCCGAAATGGTTTGATTATTGGTGCAGCCTTGATGATGCTGGTCATCCGTTTGATTCGGACGATGGAATGTCACTGCCGATGTGCTGTATTGCAGCTCCGTTTGATAATGACTTATCGGTAAACCTTCATCATCAAATGCTATGTGGAAAGGCATCTGGCTATGCAGCACACTATTTTACATTCATCATACAGATGATAAAATCTGGGAAAAGCAAACATGAGATTTTCCTTGACGAAAGAATAGAGATGTTGCCAATGTGGGTGGAGAAAGGCTCCTTCGGAGAGGATAATTTCAATGCCATACAGTCTCTGATATTGGCATGGATTGCATTCGACCTCGGATATGATTTCACTTCAACGATTAAGCACGCAGCTCATATAAGTGCCCAAGCTGATACGAGAGTGGTTACTATGATGGCAGCAACTATGGCTGAAAACTTCTATAGTATTGACGTTCGCAAATTACCATTCCCGAAGCATATCAGGGAAAAGTACAGGGACTTATTTGCGAAATTTATGGAATTTGATTCTAACGATCGTGTCCGCCATCGCATATTAGACGAGCTGATTGCGACACATGGGTTTTAATAACTGAATAACAAAAATAATATGAGACATAGAATAAAAGCTGGTAGTAAGGTTGGCTCATTTACACCGGAGGAACGGAAGGTGGAAATAGAGCAGCTGGAGAACAAAGAAGTTGCTGAGGAGGTGGAAGAAATCTTCGAGGAGGATTCTGAATTAAGCAATGATGACGAAGCCCTTGCAGCAATGGAGTTTTACGACAGTCCAGACGCAATGGAATAAAAGGAGCGATTATGTTAGGAGCAATTATCGGAGACATAGTAGGTAGCCGCTGGGAGTTTAATCCAAC
>AUXO015808715.1_pt1 | contig 11220 bp, 12 predicted proteins | sample 768731 | NCBI WGS metagenome assembly AUXO01 (sample SAMN02715735, study PRJNA202380) | gut metagenome | biome: sheep rumen | host: Ovis aries | place: New Zealand: Palmerston North | reverse complement strand
GCCAGAGCAGGTGTGAGTGCTAAGCACAAAGCCACCGCCAATGAAAAAAAATGCTTCATATCTGTTAGTCTTTTATTTGGTTTCTTCTGGCAAAGATAAGACAAACTTTGAAGCGAGTTCCTTTTTCTTGCAATAAAATGTTACGAGAAATGATTTTTCCTTAAAAAATATAGTAAAAGAAAGGAAATGATGAAGGCAAAGAAAAAAAGTTGAACATACATCGTTCATCGTTCATCGTTTTTATGTACCTTTGCGCCGCTTTTCTGTATAAACCTATTAAATAAGGTACGCACACGTGCGCGTAGACCTGTAAAGAAGAGAAGAGCAGCGCAATAGACAATGAGGTTATTCAAACGCATAGACATATTCATCCTAAAGCAATTCAGTTTGCTTTTTGCGGGCACTTTTTTCATCTGCCTGTTCATTTTCATGATGCAATTTTTGTGGAAATGGGTGGACCAGCTGATAGGCAAAGGCTTAGCCTTGGATGTCTTGGGCCGCTTTTTCTTTTATGCGGCAATGACCCTTGTACCAGGTTCGCTTCCATTGGCTGTACTTCTGGCCTCGCTGATTACATTCGGCAACTTAGGCGAGCGCTTGGAGTTGTTGGCGATGAAAGCGGCAGGTATTCCTTTGGTCCGCATCTTGCAACCTGTATTTATATTTGTTTTGTGCGTGATGTGCGGTTCGTTTTATTTCCAGAATGTAATAGTTCCCGAATCGAGCAAGCGCCTGGCAGCCCTGTCCTATTCTATCCGTCAGAAATCGCCCGAGCTGGAGATTCCAGAAGGTGTTTTCTACAACGACATCCCCGGGTATAATCTGTTTGTCGAGAAAAAGGATGTGGAGCGTGGCATGCTATATGGAATAATGATTTACAATCAGGGAAGCAATTTCGACGACACACAGGTAGTGCTTGCCGACTCCGGGCGCCTACAAAGTACAGCAGACCAGAAATACCTTCAACTCACACTCTACGACGGCCAACGTTTTCGCAATATGCAGAACACGGGCAGCGCTATGGACCATGCCACCGTGCCATACATGCGCGAGACCTTTAAGACCGAAGTAGACTTGATTCCTTTCGACGAGTCGTTGAACGAGATGGATGCCAACCTCTTCAACAGCAATGCACAAACCAAGAACCTCAAGCAACTGACTTTGGGCATAGACTCGCTGATTCATTTATTAGACTCTACAGGGCGCGAACAATACGCACAGTACAGCTATGGCTTCTTGTCCTCCATCAGACTTACCGGACGTAGCGACTCGGCACAAATTATCGCACAGGCAGCTCAGGACTCAATAGTGTTGGACAGCGTGTATGCTCGTCTGACCGCCAATCAGGAAGCACGCACTGCACGCATGGCCTTGGATCGCGTAGAAAGCGGAGAATCGCAAACAGCCATGATGCGCGACATCAGCGCTTACAACAACAGAAGCCTCCGACTACACTATGTGGAACGACATAGGAAGTTTACATTATCCTTGGCCTGCATCATATTCTTTTTCATTGGAGCTCCGCTTGGCGCCATCATCCGCAAGGGCGGTCTCGGCGTGCCTGTAGTCATCTCCGTGATAATATTTATTTTCTACTATATCATCAACGCCAGCGGAGAAAAGTTAGCGAAAAACGGTACTTGGGACTCAACGTTCGGAGCTTGGCTAAGCTCGATGGTTTTGGCGCCTATTGCCGTGTGGCTGACATGGAAGTCGAACCAAGACTCTGCTGTGTTCAATATAGAAGCTTACCAGCAATTTATAAAACGCCTATTAAAACGATTACATATATGACACATCTTTCGACCATACCCGACGCCCTTGAGGATTTCAAGGAAGGCAAATTCGTAATAGTCGTAGACGATGAAGATCGCGAGAATGAGGGCGACTTCATCACGGCGGCTGAATTGATTACTCCTGAAAAAGTCAACTTCATGCTTCGTGAAGGGCGTGGAGTCCTCTGTGCGCCTATAACCATCGGACGTGCCGATGCTCTGGAATTGCCCCATCAAGTGCTTGACAACACTTCGGTATTAGGCACTCCGTTCACTGTTACAGTAGATAAACTGGAAGGATGCACAACGGGCGTCAGTGCTGCAGATCGTGCCGCAACAATCCGCCACTTAGCTGATCCTGAAGCCAAGGCGTCAGACTTTGGCCGCCCTGGTCACATCAACCCCCTTTATGCCCAAGACCGTGGCGTCCTGCGTCGAGCCGGACATACAGAGGCGGCTGTAGACTTAGCCCGCCTGTCGGGATTACAGCCTGCTGCAGCCTTAATCGAAATCCTCAATCCAGATGGCACTATGGCCCGGATGCCTCAACTTCAAGAAGTCGCAAAGAAACATGGTATCAAGATTATCACCATTCGCGACCTGATTGCCTACCGACTCGAACGTGAGCAAATGGTAGAGGCTGCTCCTGAAGTGGATTTACCCACGGCCTATGGCCATTTTCGCGACATCACCTTCCGACAGTTGTCCAACGGTCTGGAGCATGTCGCTTTAATAAAAGGGCACTGGGATGCCGACGAACCTATACTCGTAAGAGTTCATTCAAGCTGTGCTACCGGTGATATTTTCGGCAGTCAACGATGCGACTGTGGCGAACAGCTTCACCGAGCAATGCAGATGATCGAACAGGAAGGAAAAGGCGTTCTCCTTTACATGAACCAGGAAGGACGTGGAATTGGCCTATTCAATAAAATGAAAGCCTATAAGCTGCAAGAACAAGGCGAAGACACCGTAGAGGCGAACGTTCATCTTGGATTCAGGCCAGACGAACGTGAATATGGTGTAGGAGCCCAGATACTTCGGCAGTTAGGTGTACATAAAATACGATTACTCACAAACAACCCCGTGAAACGCGTAGGTCTGGAAGCCTATGGGCTGGAGATTGTCGAAAATGTACCCATCGAAGTACAGCCTAATCGCTACAACGAGCGCTACCTCAAGACAAAGCAAGAACGCATGGGACACACCCTTCACCTAAACAAGTGAAAGAGACGACTGGAAAATAGATGCTATTCATTCATTCTGTGAAAATAAATTGAAAATCATAAATCGTAAATCGTAAATTATATTTACCTTTGCCGACGAATTGACAACGAATATCATTATGAATAATTTATCAGACCGTCTTAATCGATTAGCCCCCTCAGCCACATTGGCAATGAGCCAACGCAGCAGTGAACTTAAGTCTCAGGGCATAGACGTAATAAACATGAGCGTTGGAGAGCCTGATTTCAACACGCCCGACCATATCAAGGCTGCGGCCATACGAGCTGTTGAAGAGAACTATTCGCGCTACTCTCCCGTTCCAGGTTACCCGGCTTTACGCCAAGCCATAGTGGAGAAGCTACGTACTGAGAACGGTCTCAATTATGATTCTTCACAGATTCTGTGTTCCAACGGAGCAAAACAAAGTGTATGCAACGCCATCATGGCACTCGTCAACGCTGGTGATGAAGTCATCATCCCCGCTCCCTATTGGGTAAGCTACCCGCAAATGGTGCTGCTTGCCGAAGGTACACCTGTGTACATTGACGCCCCTATCGAGCAGGACTTCAAGATTACGCCTGCACAGCTGGAGGCTGCTATTACTCCCAAGACAAGAGCAGTCATCCTGTGTTCGCCGTCAAACCCAACAGGAAGCGTATACACAAAAGAAGAGTTGCGCGGACTGGCCGACGTCATCGCCCGCCACGAACGGGTGATTGTGCTGGCCGACGAGATTTACGAGCACATCAACTATGTCGGTAAGCACGAGAGCATAGCCCAGTTCACCGAGATTCGCGACCGCGTTGTCATCATTAACGGTGTATCAAAGGCTTACGCAATGACGGGATGGCGCATTGGCTTCATTGCAGCACCCGAATGGGTTGTTAAAGGATGCAACAAGTTGCAGGGTCAATATACGAGCGGCCCATGCTCGGTAAGCCAGAAAGCAGCCGAAGCAGCTTACACGGGTTCGCAGCAATGTGTTGAAGATATGCGTCAGGCGTTTGAACGTCGGCGTGATCTTATCGTAAGATTAGCAAAAGACATACCTGGGCTGGAAGTTAATATGCCTCAAGGCGCTTTCTACCTTTTCCCTAAATGCAGCAGCTATTTCGGCAAAAGCGATGGCTCTCGCGTCATCAACAACAGCACCGATTTGGCAATGTACCTTCTCGAAGTAGGACATGTAGCAACAGTTGGCGGCGATGCGTTTGGGTCACCTGAATGTTTCAGGATGAGCTACGCCACAAGCGACGAGAACATAGTGGAGGCTATGCGCAGGATTAAAGAGACATTAGCAAGGCTCAAGTAATAATTACAGCATTATGGAACAGAAAAAGATTATGACAGCTCTGATATCCGTCTTTCACAAGGACGGCCTCGAAGAACTCTTGGCCAAATTAAATGCCGAAGGCGTTCATTTTCTCTCCACGGGAGGCACACAATCGTTCATTGAAAGTCTCGGCTACGATTGTCAGAAGGTAGAGGATATTACATCCTATCCCAGCATCCTTGGCGGTCGCGTGAAGACCTTACATCCGAAGATCTTTGGCGGCATTCTTGGCCGGCGCGAGCTCACGGCAGATTGCCAACAGATGACTCAATATGAGATTCCTGAAATAGACCTCGTCATCGTAGACCTTTATCCCTTCGAACAGACGGTAGCCAGCGGTGCTTCTGATGCAGACATTATAGAGAAGATTGATATCGGTGGCATTTCACTCATTCGTGCAGGCGCCAAGAACTTCAACGATGTGGTCATCATACCGTCGAAGCAGCAGTACCAAAGCCTCCTTGACATACTCAATAAGCAAGGAGCACAAACCACTCTCGAACAACGTCGTCACTTTGCGACTGAGGCTTTCGGCGTGAGCAGTCATTACGATACCGCCATCCACACGTGGTTCCTGACTAAATAAAAACACCATTCACTTCTCATTCTTTATTTATCACTTTCTTTTATCATTGGATATATGGGACTCTTCTCCTTCACAAAAGAAATAGCGATGGACCTTGGTACGGCCAACACCATCATCATATCAGACGGTAAGATTGTCGTTGATGAGCCTTCGGTAGTGGCGCTCGATCGCCACACTGAGAAAATGATAGCCGTGGGCGAAAAGGCAAAGCTCATGTACGAAAAGGTTCACGCAGGAATCAAAACCATCCGACCTTTGCGCGATGGCGTAATTGCCGACTTCAATGCTTGTGAGCAAATGATGCGAGGCCTCATCAAGATGGTGCCTACGGGCCGACGTCTCTTCACTCCTTCTTTGCGCATGGTTATCGGTGTGCCTTCAGGATCAACCGAAGTAGAATTGCGTGCCGTGCGTGACTCTGCGGAACATGCTGGCGGTCGTGAAGTATATCTGATCTATGAACCCATGGCTGCAGCCATAGGTATTGGTCTTGATGTGGTAGCTCCTGAGGGCAATATGATCGTTGACATAGGTGGTGGTTCCACTGAAATCGCCGTCATCTCGCTTGGCGGCATAGTAGCAGACAAGAGTCTTCGCACTGCAGGCGACGACCTCACATCAGACATTCAGGAGTACATGAGTCGCCAACATAATGTCCGCGTGAGCGAACGCATGGCGGAACGTATTAAGATTAATGTCGGTGCTGCACTTACCGATCTTGGCGAAAATGCACCTGAGGACTATATCGTACATGGGCCGAACCGAATCACAGCTCTGCCTATGGCCGTACCCGTATGCTATCAGGAGATTGCACACTGCCTTGAAAAGACTATTGCCAAGATTGAAACAGCTGTGCTCAACGCTCTTGAGGAGACACCGCCAGAGCTCTATGCCGACATCGTGCGCAATGGCATTTACCTTACTGGTGGCGGCGCACTGCTGAGAGGTTTAGACAAACGTCTTACAGACAAGCTCAACATCCCGTTCCATATAGCCGAAGACCCGTTGCACAGCGTAGCTAAAGGTACTGGCGTTGCACTTAAGAACATCGACAATTTCTCATTCCTGATGTAAACTGGTTAACCTTTCAATGCGTTAACTTGTTCTTATGCGTGCCCTACTTGATTTCATTGCCAAGTATTACCATTGGCTGATTTTTGTTGTACTGGAAGGAGTAAGCCTTATGCTGCTCTTCCAGTTCAACCGTTATCAGCATAGCCTTTGGATTACGGCTCTCACCGAAATGGTGTCTAAGGTTCAAGCCGCTGAAGCCGAGGCCTTGAGATACTTAACTCTGGGGCGTGCCAATGAGCAACTGACACGTCGGAACATTATCCTCGAGTACAATCTCGAACAAGCCACACGCCAGATAGCCATCCTTACTCACGACTCAACAGGTACCGAACGCATACAGGCCGAACGCATCAACGGGTTGGAACTGATTCCAGCTAAAATTGTGACCAACAGCATCAAGCGTCGCGACAATCTCATAACGATAGATGCAGGAGAAGCCGACGGCATACATGAGGAAATGGGCGTAGTTTGTGGAACTGGGCTCGTAGGCATTGTGTACCGAACCTCTAAGCACTTCTCCGTTATCTTACCGTTGCTCAACAGCCACTCGCATATCAGTTGCCGTTTACGAGGTTCTGAGTATTTTGGACATCTCACATGGGACGGAGGCAATCCTCTGTTTGCTCAACTCGACGACATTCCTCGCCATGCACGCTTCAATATTGGCGACATCGTGGAAACAAGCGGATTCAGTTCTGTATTTCCACCAGGTATTTTCGTAGGAAAGGTCGATGCTATAGGCAACAGCGACGACGGTCTTAGCTACAAATTACGTGTCCATCTGGCTACGGACTTCGCCACCCTTCAGGACGTATGTGTCGTGGCACAACAATTTCAACCGGAAGTGCAGGAGCTGGAACAACAGTCTGACTCCCTGATAGCTTTATAACATAGTTTGCAACACCAACATCAATCGTTAATTCACCTACCCAGTGTTAATAACATTCTTACAACGTACGCTATGGTTAGTCGCCCTTGTGGCGGCACAGATGATGGTGTTCAACTATGTTCATCTTTTTGGCTATGCCACCCCCCTACCCTACGTCTACCTCCTCCTGATATTTCCATTGGGCACAGCACGATGGAGCATCATGCTTTGGGGATTCGTGTGTGGCCTGCTCTGCGATTTTGTTTCGTTGACTATGGGTATAGGTGCAGCATCTATGACCTTAGCCGCTTTCGTGCAGCCACTCTTGCTTAAGTACATGGCACCCAAGGATGCTGTCGACAATATGCAAGCCTCATTCCACGAACTCAGTTTTTGGGGTTACGTGCGTTATTCAGGTATTCTCACATTCATTTTCTCTGCAACCTATTTCTTGCTTCTGTCTTCTTCGTTTTTCCACCTATACGATTTTACCATTGCTTTCACATCCAGTTGGATTCTCACATTAATACTTTGTTTAGCTATTGAGAGAGTTCGCGGAGGAAAGCATCATGCGAAGGAAAGTTAATCCTCTCTCTGTAGTCAATTATGGTAGAACCCAGTCTCACATATCGCAAATATGTGCTTGGCTTTGCAGCACTCATTATAGTCGTAGTTTATGTTCTACGACTTTTCTCGCTGCAGCTACTGTCCGACGACTACCGTGCGCGTGCCGACTCGAACGCCCTGATGCGCCGGATTCAATTTCCGGCTCGAGGTGCCATCACAGACAGGAACGGCAAGTTGCTCGTCTACAACCAACCGGCCTATGACATCATGGTCGTCATGCAGGAGCAGGACGGTGTAGACACGCTTGCGCTATGCAAAAGCCTCGGCATCACACCCGAATGGTACGTCAAACGCATGAAAGAGATAAAGAACACCAAGGGCTATTCACCCTATACCCAGCAAGTGTTCATGAACCAGCTTTCGATGGAAGAGTTTAGCAGTTTCCAAGAGAAGCTCTTTCATTTCCGAGGCTTTTATATTCAGAAGCGTAGCATACGACAGTACTCCTTTCCTTACGCAGCTCACGTCCTCGGTGATGTAGGCGAAGTGAACCCTACCGACATCGAAGAAGACGCCTACTACCGCCCTGGAGACTACATCGGAAAACAAGGCATTGAGCGAAGTTATGAGCGCCAACTCAGAGGCATCAAAGGCTCCGAAATCCTTATCCGCGACGTTCACGGCCGCATAAAAGGACGCTATCAGGACGGGCATTTCGACCAGAAGCCCATTCCTGGCAAGAACCTCACTCTCAGCATCGATCTCGAATTGCAGAAATTAGGAGAACGCCTCATGCACGGTAAACTTGGCAGCATCGTAGCCATAGAGCCCTCCACAGGCGAAATCCTCTGCATGGTCACCTCGCCCACCTACGACCCACGTACCATGGTGGGTCGCCAACGTGGAAAGAAGCACCGTGAACTATCGTTAGACCCCATGAAGCCGTTGCTTAACAGAGCGATCATGGGCACCTACCCTCCAGGCTCAACATTCAAGACATCACAAGCTCTCACCTTCCTCGAAGAGGGTATCATCACCCCCCAGACGGCATATTCTTGCTCGCATGGTTTTCATTACAAAGGCCTCAGAGTAGGTTGCCACGGTCATGGCTCGCCCCTCCCTCTCATTCCTGCTATCGGCACATCATGCAACGGTTACTTCTGCTGGGGACTATACCACATGTTTAGCAACAGGGAGAAATACCACAATGTCCAAGAAGCCATGACGTGCTGGAAGGACTATATGGTCTCTATGGGATTTGGATATAAGCTCGGAGTGGACCTTCCCGGCGAGAAACGAGGCTTTATTCCTAATGCCGACTATTATGACAAGGCCTACAAAGGCTCTTGGAACGGGCTCACGGTGATCTCTATATCCATCGGTCAGGGCGAAGTCACATTAACGCCTCTTCAAATCGCAAACCTCGGAGCAACCATAGCCAATCGGGGATGGTTCATTACCCCGCACGTCGTGAAAGAAGTGCAAGACGAATCTCTCGACACGCTGTACACGAAGAGGCGCTTCACCAAAGTGTCGCCTACGCACTACGAAACTGTCGTTGCCGGTATGAGACGCGCTGTCGAGTCAGGTACCTGTCATGCAGCAAACAATCCTTGGTTTGAGACATGTGGCAAGACGGGTACAGCTCAAAACCGAGGGCACGACCACTCTGTCTTCATGGGCTTCGCTCCACGCGACAATCCCAAGATAGCCGTAGCCGTCTACGTCGAGAACGGAGGCTGGGGCGCCACCTACGGCGTTCCTTTCGGCGCTCTCATCATGGAACAATATATTAACGGGCACTTGTCGCCGGCCAGCGAAGCTAAGGCCGAAACGCTTGCCAATCGAACAATCAGCTATGGCACCAGTGCAAGATAAGCCAAAAAGCATATTTGCCAGTATCGACTGGATAACAATACTCATCTACGGAGCCCTGCTGGCTTTCGGGTGGATGAGCATCTGCGGTGCATGCTACGAGTACGGCCAGCCCCGCGACCTGCTTTCGCTGGCTTCTTTCGGCACGCGAACAGGCATGCAACTTGTATGGATAGGGTCGTCAGTAGTGCTTGGCACCATCATTCTACTGCTCGACGACCGCATCTTTGACACTTTTGCCTACCTCATCTACGGAGCCCTTATCGTTCTTCTTTTCATCACGCCTTTCCTCGCCCACGACATCAAAGGCTCACTCTCTTGGATCAAGATAGGCCCCTTCAGCTTTCAGAGTGCTGAATTTGCCAAATTCGCCACGGCCTTGGCCTTAGCCAAATTCATGAGTACATACGGCTTCAAGCTTCAAGGTTCGTGGAAGAATATGGCCGTCAGCATCGCTATAATGATGTTGCCCATGGTGCTCATCGTCATGCAGAAGGAGACGGGGTCGGCCTTGGTTTACTTCAGCCTTTTCCTCATGCTCTACCGCGAAGGCATGCCCGGTTTCATTCTCTTTGCAGGCATTTCAGCAGCCGCCTATGTGGTCATTGGTTTGCGCTTCGACCAGAGCCTCATTCTCTCTTCATCTACCAGCCTTGGCGAAGTTCTCGTCATGCTGATGATTGTGGTCTTCGTAGCTTCACTTATTATGATCTACTGCCGCCCTTCTGCTCTTGTCGGCGATAGTGGCGTGGACCCTCGCAACACGCGCAGGCCTTATCGCAGCGCACTCATCTCAACACTTGGCGTCAGCCTCCCGATAATGTTGGGAATCCTTGCTGTCGGCTATTTCCTTTTTCCTTTGCTCGGCAGTCATGAACCTGACGAACAGCTCAGCGCTTTCCAAGCTGCAGTCGCATCGCTGCCTGGTGCCGACTACCTACGCAATTTCCATCCTTTCAGCCTCTCGCCATTCCTCATAGCCATAACCACGTTGCTGGCCATCCGCCTTTTCGTAGTCGCGTTCACCACACACATCTACCGTTATGCCTATATCGCGCTGTTTGCCTTAGCATCAATGACCACCTTCTTCTCGGCCAACCTCCTGTTCGACAAGCTGGCACCTCACCAGCAGAAGCGCATTCAAGTCTTGCTCGGGCTTCAGGACGACCCTAATGGTGTAGGCTACAACGTCATTCAGGCAAAGATAGCCATCGGCTCCGGCGGTCTTGAAGGCAAAGGTTTCCTCAATGGCACACAGACAAAGCTCAAGTATGTACCCGAGCAGGAGACCGACTTCATCTTCTGCACCGTAGGCGAGGAGCAAGGCTTCATCGGCTCCACCGTCGTACTCATCCTCTTTCTCCTCCTTTTGTGGCGCCTCATCCACGTTGCCGAGCGACAGCCCTACGCTTTCGGGCGCGTCTACGGCTACTGTGTCTTTTCCATCATCTTCTTCCACGTCCTCATCAACGTGGGCATGGTTCTGGGCCTGATGCCCGTAATCGGCATCCCGCTGCCCTTCTTCAGCTATGGCGGCAGTTCGCTCTGGGGCTTCACGCTGCTCCTGTTCATTTTCCTCCGTATCGATGCCGGACGCTCACGCTACATCCGGAAGTAAGGCTTCTGAAACTCGTTTCTTCTCTCAGGCAAGCCCAGCGGTTTTTCCATTTCTGGCGGAAAAATAGATACAGACGTCCTTTCGCATAGAGCCGTGTAGCTGGCAGAAACTCCCGAAACTATTCTCTCGCGGTGGTTCAAGCCCTGCATGTTTTTTCAACTTTATCTTTAGCATAAAAAAATTCGGTTAACCGCATCAGCCGATGCGGTTAACCGAATTGCCCAATTCTCTTAGGTGCATCGACCGATGCGCCTAAGAGAATTTTTTTTGTACCTTTTACTTTACGGCTTCACCCTCGCC
>AUXO014357916.1_pt1 | contig 11220 bp, 5 predicted proteins | sample 768731 | NCBI WGS metagenome assembly AUXO01 (sample SAMN02715735, study PRJNA202380) | gut metagenome | biome: sheep rumen | host: Ovis aries | place: New Zealand: Palmerston North | reverse complement strand
CTGTGCGAAGCGGACAGCGGCATTGCCGAGCAGTCAAAAGGCACTCGCATCCGGCACTTTCTCCTCAAGACAGAGGCAGACAACAAGCTCTATCACCCTCTCCCCTCCGACACCCTCTTTCAGGATGTTGTCGATTACTATGACGGACACGGCACCGCCAACCAGCAGCTCAAGGCCCACTACCTGCTGGGCTGCATCTACCGCGACAGGGGAGAGGCACCCATGGCCCTGCAATGCTTCAACAACGCAGTGGAGAAGGCCGACACCTTGAGTGACGATTGCGACTATACCACCCTTTTCAGTGTGTATGGCCAAATGGCAGACATCTTCGAAGCCCAAGTGATGCCGAATGAAGCCTTGAAGGCTCTTGAGCAGTATTGCCAATACGCTAAAAAAGCGGGAAACACTTATGAATCCATCCGCGGCATGGAGTTTATGGCGGCGATTTATAATTTAAAACGTGACACCACCATGATTCTATTGATGGAAAAACAGGCGGCTGAATTATATACGAAATATAATATGCCACAAGCAGCAGCCAGTGCTCGTGTTATGTCTATTCGCATTAATATAAATCGAGCCAATTACCAAGAAGCCCAACAATTGATGAATACCTTTGAGAAAAAGTCTGATCTTTTCGATAAAGATGGCAATATATGTAGGGGGCGAGAGCATTACTACCACACGAAGGGGTTATACTATTTAGGCATCGGTCAACTTGACTCCGCAGAACATGAATTCAAAAGACTCATTCCATACGGTTATACTTTCGATGCATATCATGGACTGATTGAAGTGAGTCAACAACGGAAGGATGCTAATGCAGTCCTTGCTTATACCAAACTCTATGAGGAATCTCTCGACACACTTGTCACCAATATCCATGCGGAGGCAACACGGCAAGTGGAAGGCATGTATGACTACACGCGCCATCAAAGGATTGCAATGGAGAAGACCATCGAATCTGAACGCAACAGAAACATCATCTACCTGCTTGTCTTTGCCGTAACTATTATTGCATTCATCCTTTATCATCTCTACAGACGTAACAAAGCCAAGAAGAAAAGAGAAATTGAACGTCTAACCAACCAGTATATGGATGCATTGACCCGATATGAGCAGGCAAAGGAAGAAGTGGGTATCATAGAAACGGATTTCACCACTTTCCGACAACGAAAACAAGAGGAACTGTCAGACCTTCAGCAACAACTGTCCAATCTTCACAACCGATATGGTAATATTGAACAAGCAGAAAGAATCGAAGCCTTAAAGCAAAGTCCTGTTTGGGAAGCATTTATGGACAGGCTCGATCCCAAGAAAAAGACCAAACCCATCTCTGATAAAGAATGGGATAAATTGACCATATTGTTCAGTCAATGTGTCCCCTCACTATATGCCCGAATGACCGAAAACAATATTCTCAATCCATATGAGAAGCGTGTGACTATTCTGACTCGATTGGGGTTGTCACCCAAAAACATTTCCCTTCTTATGGAAACTTTCCCCCAACGTGTTTCCAATGCAAGAGAAAGTGCCAACATGAAACTTTTCTCCGACTCTTCTTCTCGAACATTCTTGGCAAATCTCAGTCAAGTATAGATTCTAATGGCAATATACATATTTCTTGCATTTTGCTGAATAACAAACGATTGCAAGGAAAATCATTTACTTTTTATTTACTTTCTTTTTGCCTTTTTCTTTGCCGCCCATTCTTTCCTTCATAATTTTGCACCCGTTTTTTTAACAACATTAAAAATTAAAGGTAAAAATTATGAAAAAGATTTTAATTGCTATCATGTTGCTTTTTTCAACTAACATTGGTTTTGTACAAGCCGATGAACCAGTTATCCTTAATCCAAGAGGAAAAAATGAAGGACACGATCAAGGGGACAAACACAGATCTCCTTTTGTCATTCCAGAGGTTCTCATTGAAGGACACACTCTTTCCTTTGAGGAGAGTTGTATAGGTTGTTCCATCACCATCATCGACGAGAACGAGAACACCGTCTTCTCCGCGATAGTGGGTGAGGAGGGCATCGTCATTCTCCCCGACAGCCTTGTTGGCACTTTCGTATTGGAGTTGGAGAGGGAAAGCATCACCTTTGAGGGGGAGATTGAATTGTAATCATCCAATTTTTTGAGTAAAGGAACACGAATTATTGACTTTGTAATAAAATGTTGAATGGATTCACTTCAAATAGTGGATCCTAAAGATTGTGCAGAATGAATAAAAGCATTAATGTTGGCTCCGCCCAAGTTACTCACGTTCGGAAAACTCAAATGTATTTGGTTTTTCGCTCACTTAATCGTAACTTTGCAGCGAGAAAGAAAAGCTGTGTTAGGGATACATCAATGATGAAGCGTGTGTTGAACATCATTTTTCTGCTCATCATGTGCCGCGTCATGCAGGCGCAGGATTATGTCGGCACCACAATGGGAGGGTTGTCCACCTCACCCACTGGCGGCGCCACCTACACCATCCCCCTGCAGCTTCGGGATGGCTACAGCAGCTTCACGCCGCAAATATCCCTGGTTTATGACAGCCAGTCCGGCAATGGGATTGCGGGTTTTGGATGGAACATTTCCGGCCTCTCATCCATTGCAGCCATCCCACATTCCCGATATTATGACGGCAGCAACATCAAAGGCATTGCCCTCAATGCAGGAGATGCATACGCACTGGATGGGGAGCGCCTTCTGCTGAAAAGCGGGAGCAACGCGAGGAAAGGGGCGGAATACACCACAGAAGAAGAGCGTTTCTATAAGATAACCATCGACAGTGCCTTCGCCTCTACACCCAAGTCTTTTGTGGTGCGGAAGCCGGACGGAACCACCTATAAATACGGATCGACCTCCAGCTCCATCTTCCGGCATGGAACCAGCACCAGCACCATCGCGTGCGGGTGGCTGCTTGACTATGCCGCGGACAAGGACGGAAATTGCATCCGGTACATCTATGCCTATTACAACAATGTGCCGTACCTGACCCAGATACAGTACGGCATCAACCAATCAGCCTGCACGTCTTATTGCCGTGTCCTGTTCAACTACGAGAACAGGGGCGACACCATCGTCTCCCATGTGAAAGGCAAGAAATTCTGCACCACACGCCGCCTTTCCAGCATTGTGTGCGAATACTACGGCACAATCTACAGGAAATACCAGCTGGCCTACAACAACAATTCCCACTATTCCCATCTGGTATCAGTAAAAGAGACAGGAAGTGACGGAAAAGGCTATCCCGCCACCACCTTCACATGGAAAAATTTGCCGGGAACTCAATTTCAGACGCAGAGCGTCACTGTTGTAAGCGAGCTGTACCGCCCAGAGGTGTTCAACTATTATACGGCGGCAGATGTTGACAATGACGGGAAGGCTGAGCTGATATGCGTCTATCCCCGGAATGATGGCTACAGCCAGGTGAACATCTACCGGAAAGAGGAAAATCATTTCAACATCAGGGAATCCTTCAATATCGACGGAAGCTATGACATCGGGGACTCTTTCTTCAATTATGTGACGGCTGGCATTACGGCCCATTTTGGGAACAACCAGGCTAACACCCTCGTCGTGCCCATGTTTTCAAGTGACGGGGGAGAGAATACCTATGCGAAGTTCCGTTTCGTGAAAGAAGGCTGGCAGTACTCCTCTCCACTGAAAAGCACGACAGAGATGCCGTCCTACGCCATCGCCGATTTCGACAAGGACGGGCATGATGCCATCATCTATGTGGAAAAGAAGAAACTCAACGACGGGAAAATCAGGCTTGTCACCATCAATCTGAACACGGCCGTAAATGACGCTTCTGAAAATGAGCAGTACCTTCAGCCAGCAAGCCTCACTTCCGCCCAGAAGAATGACCGGATAGAAGGTTGCCTGGCAGCGGACTTTGACGGCGACGGACTGACCGACCTGATGGTGGAGTGCAAGAATTACTGCATCGTCCTTTGGAACAACAATGGCGCTTTCAGCGCAAGCAGCTGCAATGTCCTCACAGGCATCAGGCACGGTGACACATTCCAGCCTGCGGATTTTAATGGCGACGGTTTGATCGACCTGGTCATCAACGAGCCCTCATCCACCACCTGGAAGCGTGCTATCAACAATGGAACAAAAAACGCGGCTCTTTTTTCTGTGTACAATCTTTCAGCCCTTTCCTCCAAGGGCATGAAAAGGCAAAGTGACGAGGATTCCATCTACTGCTGCATGCCTCAGGACTTCAATGCCGATGGCCTGAGCGACCTGATGGTCAGCTATGTTTCAGGGGGAAACCAGAAAATATGCTGGTTCAAAGCAGAGAGGAACGGAACCTTCACCAGCGTGAAAGAGGCAACATTGCCCATGTCCAGCAGCGTCAAGACGCAGAACATAGCCTTGGGCGACTTCGACGGCGACGGATATGCAGAGACTGTCGCGTATGGCGGCGACCTCAACAATGGAGGAAACGTCAATAAACACTGGCGGAATTACAAGAACAGCACCTATGCCATCAGCTGCAACAAAATCACCTCCATCAAAGACGGCATAGGAAAGGTCACAAACTTGACGTACCGCTCCCTGCTGGATTCCTACGCTAATTCTGAAAACGTCACCTTCCCGCTCATGAAGTTCTATGCGCCCCTCGCCGTGCTGGGAGCCAGCAGCGATGTGTGGAAAGGGACTCAATACCAGGCCACGTACTCTTACGGCGGCGGCATCATGCACGTGCAGGGCAAGGGATTCCTCGGGTTCAAGGAACAGAGTGCCGAAGCCAATGGACTGAGGCACGTAAAGACTATTGGCACAAACACCGCCTATTATGCGCCTTACATCGCTTCCGAGAAAGTAACCGACCTCAGCGGCGCCATTCTCAGATCCCATCACTACGAGTACAACTTCGTAGCAGGGGATGTGTCGAAAAGCTACCACAAATATCTTGGGAAGGAACAGGAGGGAGACAACGCGAACTACACCAGCAGCACAGTCTTCTACACGAATTATCTGCCGGCAAACGGACAGCCGAGAGAGGTGGAGACGCAATCCGCCGGCACCAGCACCTCAACCTACACATACGGAAGAAAAACTCAAAACGGCTACTACATTCTGGGAATCCCCAAATGGATAGAGACTCATCATACGGCCCGAGGCTACAATGACCAGGATGACCATTTCTACGAAAAGGCATACTGGTCCTACGACGAGAAAATCCGCCCCGTCAAGAAAGAAAACTACAGAAGCGACACGGAGGGCGTGTGGAACATCACGGATGGAACCTATTACCAATATGACAATGGGGGAAAAGCCACCAAGGTCGGGACACTTGCCTATAACAGCACCGACACCCTGACGACATCCTACACCTACGACAGCAGAGGAAGGCTCATCCGCAAAGTGCTGCCCGACGGGCACGGCACCACATACGCCTACAATTCCTTAGGGCTGCTGAGCGCAGAGACCGATGAGTGGTTCTCCACACAACAGCTGTACACGTACGACGGCATGGGACGCCTCATCCGCACCATCAAGAAATCACAGGCCAACGCCTTCACTCCCGACACCACATTCGTGTCCTTCGCTTTGGGCAATGATGCCAGCTATGCCTACAAGGTCACCACCTCCGCCAGCCACCAGCCAACCACCATAGCCTATCATGACGGCTTCGGGCGTGAAGTCCGTTCCGGAAGCATCCATTTCGACGGGAGAGAATACGTGGCAGACAAGACTTACATCAATGCCAATGTGGTGGGCTTCGAGTCCGTCCCGCACTTGGTGGGAACCTCCACGTCGGCTGGCACAACGTACGAATACGACTCATTCTTCCGTCCCACACTGGTCACGGGTCCGACAGGAGAGACCGTCGAGACGACCTACCTGGACATGGGGAAAGAAGTGACCGAGAACGGAGTCACCACCTACTACGAATATGACGCGGGAGGAAAACTCACGACAAGAACCGATGACAAGGGCGACATCTTCTATTACTACAAAGCGACTGGAGAATACGACAAAATCCAGCTGAGCTACATGGACAACCCGGACGTGTTCGCAACATACACATACGACAAGTACGGAAGACTTGTACAGCTAATAACCCCTAATGGGGACTCAAGAGAATACGTATATGATGATAGTGGATTTCTACAGAAATTCTCACAAAGAGCAGGAAAGTATGAAATTTACACCTATAACAAATATGGTGATATAACGCAAAGAACTTTCAGACCTAAAATCGGTTCATATGGCACTGCCTCTTATACATACGATAGTAAAAGGCAGCTTATCAGCGTCAGCAGCTCAAAATACAATGAGACTTACACCTATAATGCTTCTGGATTGTTGACAAACAAAATGCGGCGTGTGTCTGTGGATGGCCATACACGCAGAAAAACCACGGCATACACCTATGCTGGCGAGTCTCAAATTATGACGATGACCAGCACTTTGAGCGGTGTGTCCTTCCCGATAGTTGAGTCATACACTTACAAACGGGGATGGATGACAGACATCAAGCTCAACAACCGTCCGGTGTGGCACCTCGGCAGCGAAAATGCATCAGGGTTCACCGCTTCCACTTCCAACCGGTTGGGAACAACCTCCTACACTTACGACAGCAGCGGCAGAATCAAGAAAAGCAGTACTGCTGCCTATTCTATTTCCGCAGGCGGGAAGGTGACATTTCAGCACAACTACACATACGACCCATATGGCCGCATGGTCACCAAGGACGGGAAGCAGTATGGGTATGATGACTACAACCAGCTGATTTCATGGAACGGCAGGAGTTACTCCTACGACAAGAGAGGGAACATTACCATGAATGGAGGACAGGCTGAAATTGTATATAACAATTACAAGTTAAGTGCCATTTCCTCTCCAAAACCTGATATTTGGGGCTTAGGAAGTCTTTCTGTATCTTATGATGGCAAAAACCTCCCATATAAGATTGCATTTACCCCCAGAAACACCAATGTAGGCTATGAGACGGACTTGCTGTACGATGCTGAGGGGAATCGCATCAGTGCTTTGAAAACAAAGTTCGTTACAACCAAAACCATTTCTGCTGACGGTCACTCAAACACTGCCACCACCTCCACAAACGAATTTTTGCGCTTCTATATTGATTCCCGATACGAGGTGAGTGGGCAACTTTCAGACTCATCCACTTTCATTCATCCCACGCACTACTACTATGTTGGAGGCGACCCGCTCACGGCATGTGCTGTAGCACAGATAGAGAACAACAACCTTAAGCTTTGGCAGATTTACCGCGATGACCAAGGGAGCATCACGGAGATGGCGGACTCCGTGGATGTGAACAGGTACTACTATGACCCCTGGGGCAGGTATTGCGACGCGGCTGGGAACATGCCCGGCAGCAAATATGCCAAGGGAGGCAATGCCGGCAACCCCTTCTACCGTGGCTATCTCGGTCAAGAGCATCTGCTTGAATATGGTGTCATCAATCTGAATGCGCGTCTCTACGACCCCTTCATCGGTCGATTCCTTTCTGCTGACCCCGTCTATGATTCCTCACGCTCCATCTTCGGGTTCAATCCTTACATCTATGGAAATAATTGCCCAAGCATGTATGTGGATCCTGATGGAGACTTCCCTTGGATAATTGTTGGAGCAGCATTAATTGGAGGAGGAATCAATCTGTATGCTAATAGGGATCATGTGGAGAATTTATGGCAAGGACTTAGTTACTTTGGTGTTGGAGCAGCAGGGGGAGGGGCAGCGATGGCTTTTCCTGAAGCGGCTTTCTGGATAAATGGTGGCGTCACGATGGCTAATTCTGCTCTCTCCCAAGGCTTTGCGGATGGGTGGGATACTATTAATTGGGGGCATGTGGCCTTTGAGGGAATCGTTTCAATGGGAATAGAACGATTTACAGGCCCATTGCAACAAAATATTAGTAATTGGATTGGTGGTTATACGAGTCGTCTAACACATTCCACTTTGTTTAATCGTTGGATAAACAAAATATTTGCATCCACAACTACGAATGGAATGATTGAGGGTGCGTTATCTGTGGTAGAAAAGAAGCCTATACTGAAAGGAGTGAAGCATGGAGTGGAAAAGGGATTCTATAAGGGAACCATACAATGGGCAATTTCTGATCTTCCTATGCAGAAGCATCATTTTGCCACGAACAAACACTCAGAGTTCACACCTGCAATGGAAAATATTGCAAAAAAATATGGGTTGAATTTGGACGATGATTGGAATATTGCAGTCATGCCTCATTTGGGTAGACATCCATCCTCATACAACAATTGGGTTCTAAATCGGATGAGACTTATTGATAAAATGCCTGGAATGAATCAACAAAGGTTTTTAGAGGAGTTTGACATTAGGATAAAACAACCAATAATCGATAATCCAGAAATGTTAAGAAAAGCTTGGTGGTGATAAAATATAAAATAGAAAAATTTTCTAAAATTCGTATAATCATGAAGAAGAAATTTTATTGTCTTTTATTTAAGGATGAAAAGAAGTATGGGATTCCTTTGGCTCCCCAAGGACTCGACACGCTTTTCGGAGAAGAAGTAAAGCCTGTCGTTATACCTGATGGATGCACATTTACAATACCAAAAGGAGAATTTGCCCCATTCCATAATTCTAACACATGTGCTCATTTTGTAAGTGAAGATTTGAAAAAATTGATAGAAGAGTTTATTCCCCATGATTACCCTTTGGAGTTTCTTCCCATCAACATTCATAGCAATCGATGGGGCGACAAACTTTATTATTTGCTTCATTTCACTACAATTTTTGATGTGATAGATATGGAGCACTCAAAAATAATTCCGACAACAGGTGACATTGCAGTCCCTGTCATTTGTTATGAGAAAGCAAAAGATTTGGATTTCTTCAATTCCGTTGCGTACTTGGACAGTTTTATCGTTTCAGATAAATTAAGAAAAGAAATGAAAAAGAAAGGGCTTGATAAAGGCATGCAATTCTGGGAATGGAAATCATGCTAATTGGTTAAAAAAGGATTATCATGTTATAATAAATGGAATAAACAATGAAAAAAATCACAGTTAAGAAATGGCTGATTGCCTGTATGGCATCAAGCCTTTGGACAAGTGCCTGTTATGCACAAGATTCCGTAAAGGTCAAAATGATTTGCTTTGAGTATGATGATAGCGGATCAGTAGTACTTGAACAATTGGTCAGTGAAAAAGAAGAGCAGGAAGACATCGATGAGTTCGAAGCGCTATTGAACCAAGAAGAGCAGAAAGAGCAACAACAGACGGAGCAGAACACCCGTCTTGGATTGGGGCAAGAAGAGCATTTGTTCATCAACAGTTCAGATGGACGCACCATCAAAGTGGTGCTCTACAATTATGAAGACTACACAGAACGTACACTTCGTGTACACAGCCTCTCAGGTGTCTCCATGTTCTCTGCTTCTATTGAAGATGCTCTTTCCACGTTCAATCTCAACCAACTGCCATCAGGCATCTACATCGTCTCCCTCACACTCGATGGCAAACGAGAGACCAAGAAATTCAGTATTCAATAAGAGAACATGATGAAAAAGAAATTATTAACCCTCGTGCTTGCCACGTTCAGCGTGGCGGCATGGGGGCAACAGGAGAAAGGAACGTGGACTGCTCAAATGAAAGCTGGCCTGAATATGGCGGGATTCACGTCATACGAGTTTAATTATCATAATGGCGGCGATGCACAGGCTGACCCTCGCTATGCGATGCATGCGGGGATAGAAGTGGAATATCAACTGACAGAAAAATTAGGTTGCGTGGTTGGAGCACAATACTCCATGCAGGGTGACCGCGAGAAATTGAACGATGGTTCCCGATTGAAGATGACGAACAAGTTTGACTACATCAATGTGCCCATCTTAGCAAAATGCTATGTGGCTAAAAGATTGGCCTTGAAAGTGGGACTTCAACCATCGTTCAAGGTTCGGAGCGATTATGAGATTGATTCCCCATCATCAATTAGCTGGTTTGGTGGTGGTGGTAGTTTCTCCGACTTGGGTATCAACGTGAGAAAGTTTGATCTTGCCATTCCGTTTGGCATCTCGTATGAGTTTGCCAGTGTGAGCAGCAATTGCATCGTATTAGAAGCCCGGTGGAACTATGGTCTATTGAAGGTGGCAAAAGCGTACGAAGGCAAATCTCCAAGAAACTTGGTCTTTCAACTCTCACTCGGATACAAATTCCCGCTCTAACGATATAGAAAATATTGATACATCAATGGAATGTACAATAAGAAAACTACAGAATCACTATGAGTCCATAAAAAGATTATCATAAAAACTTTGGGTGTTTCAAAGAATTGTACTACCTTTGCACAGTATGACATAAGAGATAAGAGCAACCAGCTTTCTCGATATCCTCACGAACGGCAAATTCTAACAAGAAACAAATCGCAAGAAAGAACGGCTGCCTGCTCATGTGTCCACAACGGAGGCGTGGGCTTTGGCCGTATCAACATCTTGCGATAGGTCTTTGCCGATACCTGTGAAGATTTGTTGAGAAATCCAAAAAAAGGACCACGTCTTCCGTTTCTTTCTCCACCTTTACATTTATCTATCATCAAAACCAATCAATAAAAAATCAAAACAATGAAAGAAATTTTAGAGTTACGCATCAATTATCAATATGCTCATTTACTTTTCAAAGAGGATGAGGGCATAAATCTTGGCGACCCTCTTTTCGGTCCCCCTTCTGTCAAAGTTGTGAAAGTTGACACAAGCACACCTCTTTGGGAACAAGTGAAGAAAACCTGTGATTATGTGTATGAGAAGTACAAAAAAACTTTTTACTATAGTTGGAACTTCAAGCGCATATACACAACAAAAGAAGTGGCTGAGGCAAAATTGTTCAAGATGGAAGTCCGCAAGTGTTTTGAACCAGCAGGTGAGGAATGTGGTACGGAATATGATGAACAGTCCGCTTGTCCGATTTGCGGCACTGGAAGAAAGCAGGTGTCTCCTCTAAAATTGAAAAAGGGACGATTCTTGAACAAAAGAGATGTGGCGAGAACGCTTTCGTATGAGATTGTGGTGTCCAAACGGTTTGTGGAAGTGGTGCAGAAAAATGACATCAAAGGAATGACCTTTGGTCCCGTTTATTTGAACAATAAACTTTCTGAAGATTGTTTTCAGTTGATGATGGAAGGTGAGCACCTTGAGGTGGATGAACAAACTAAATTTGGTGGAGACCCTTATGATATTTACCCAGATGAGGGATGGGCTGAGGGATG
>AUXO010369960.1_pt1 | contig 11221 bp, 4 predicted proteins | sample 768731 | NCBI WGS metagenome assembly AUXO01 (sample SAMN02715735, study PRJNA202380) | gut metagenome | biome: sheep rumen | host: Ovis aries | place: New Zealand: Palmerston North | reverse complement strand
GCCAAGTTCCTTACCAAGTGCAAGAAGTCTGAGTTGGAGGATATCATTTGGCAAATGCTATTTGACGGTCCCGAGTGGCAGTATGATCGGTTTATCAGAGATTATTTGGATATGTAAAATGAAAGCCGGACAGTATTTCACCATGGAATACTGTTCGGCTTTTTGTGTATTTATAGCTTCTCTTTGAGAGAGGCAAAGTAAATAAGATTATTGCACAATTCAAATTGTGCAAAAAAGCTAAAAATTAATTGAATAAGGAAGAAAAATATGATATTATTGTGATATTAAAGCATCCTATTAAGGGGGTGAAGGTTTGTTCTATGCGATCGATCGACTTAGAATTGGATTTGAAGAAGAAGTAACTGCCGATACATTTTACGGGGAACACATCTTCCGTAAGAAAGATCGCTTTTTCTGCCCAGAATGTGGTGAGAAAGTATACTGGCGATCCAGAGGAGGATTTAATCCGGATATGTTTTATCATCAGGTGAGAACAAGCTCTTCGCCTAAATGCGACAAAAGAGTTGATGGAAAATCGAACTTATATATTTATCAGCGTGTAGGTCTTCCATTACGAATCGCTCATAGAGGAAATAGCTTTTTCTTATATATGGCATTTCCGGCGATCACTGAAAGCATGATTGAAAACGCTGTAAATTATAAAACAAAGATATCTATATCTGATGGATCTGCTGGCGGATTTACTAAAACTTTTCCCATTGATTTTACTTATTTTCAGCCTGATCGTCAAAACTTGCTTCCTATGGATTTTGTACCAGTACAAAGTGATTATTCTATCAGTATTGAAAACCTCGGAAATCTCTATGCATTAAAATTGAAATGGGCCTCACACTCGGAGGGCTTTTCAAATGCTGGAGCGATTTTTACTCAGGAGGATGACGGTGCACGAAGAGTTAAACGTGGGGATAGTATCTGTCCTGGAAAGCATTATTATCTTATCACAAAGAATTACCAACCGTTTTATAAGGAGATCTCGATTACACCTATAGGATATATAAGGCTAAACCGTACGGTATACTCTGTTTTTGATATGGTTATCAATGTTTCTGTACTCGAAGAATCAACATATATGATTATTAGTAGCCACCTAAAGAGAAATTTTGGAGTATGGTTATTGGAAACGGTACCAGAGCTTATTCCTTTATGGCCACCGATAACAGAGCAGGATGTGATGGTGCCTTTGGGAGAGGGCAACTCAGTTATATGTGCCGTTTCCAGTGGAAACACAATACCGAGGGTGTTTAATTACGAAAAAAATAAGGCGAATTCTGTTCCTGTTAGTATAGATGATGATGGTAATTGTACCACTGAGTTGCCACTCTATGGCCATCAGGAAACGATTGCCTCTGTTGATAGAAAATACGTTGGCAGAGAGGTTGTTATCAGAAAAAAACTATTTGATTACATTGGTGGATCGTATGAACTAAGTCTTTGGACAAATGATGGTGAAGCTGTTCCTGAAAATGAGATTAGTATCAATCGATATCATAATCAGTTGACCTTGAAGGCAAACGCAAAAACAGAATTATATGTAAAAAGTGAGGATTATATTATAGCGCATCTTGCGGTAAGGGAGAATAAATCTCAAATTCCAATATTGAATAAAGCGCAGGAAATTATTTTTACTGCCGAACAAGGAGTTATTAAACGGTTGCTTATTGCTAAGAAGGAGATTGGTGTAGATACCGCGCGTTTAACTCTTCCAAAGCTTAGCGACTTCAATAAAAACGATTATGTTCCAGTACCACGTTGGATAGGATATTTGTTGTTAGAACTCGGAAAAGCAGGAGAAACAGAAACGGTTCAAAGAGTTTCTCTTCACATCAGACAAGGGAAAATTCCTTACAGTTTGTTATTGCTGTTAGTAAACAATCTTGATCAATACAATGCGTATATCGAAAGGAAAAGGACATGAGTGTAGATGCACGTGAGAATATAACCGTAGAAAACGCACTTCTTAAACTGACAGAGTCTGAAATCGCTTTTATTTGCGATTTGATATCAATCAAGGAGATCAGAAAGTTTTTTACCAAGAATTCACAGCTGTTTAATAAGATTAAATCAGGATATAGAGTTACTGCTTTGTCCGATAAAGAACTCGTCAGGCTTGTGTATAAGAATATTTCTGAAAAACGAATCAACAGTTTTATCGGAGGATTCATTTCATGGAAATTGAAGGAAATTGACGAGTTTTGTCAATCTCTAGAGGCTAAAGGAAATCATCATATTATCGCAATAATGATGACACTCTCACAAAGTCTGTTTCAAGATAATGTGGAACTCTATTATAAGTTGTGCTTTGAAGAAGAATCAGAGGATTTTATTCGCCTTGCTGCTGTAACAGTTTCAGTGATTAGGGAAAAGGAAAAGCAGGAGAAGCAGCTTGCTGAAATCAAAGATGCTTCGGCTGAAATGGAGGATCTTCATATTCAGGTTTCCGATCTTAGTGGTCAAAATATTCAATTGCGGAAGACACTTGCCAATTTTGAAGAGGATTCAATTCGAGTACACGCATTAAATGATGAGTTGACCTTGCAAATGCACCAGTTAAAAGAACAGCTTTCTCAAACGCAAACTGAAAAACAACAACTGGCAGATCAAATGAAAACCATTAAATCTGAGCTTGAGCGTCTTAACTCTCTGTATCGTTTCGCCGATGAAGAAAAACCTCATGTTTTCAGCGATGAATACGAGCATATTTCGGTTTGTCGTGTTTGTACTGACTGGAATGGGGATCGCAAGCTTCAGAGAATAGCAGATATTTCTCAAGGGACTATCATACCTTTTGTTAAAGATGAAACACGCCCTCATTATTTCGATAATAGAGATATGTTGTATTGGAAAAATGGTCCGAGTGAGAAAGGTGCTATTGGTATTTGGCAATGGAATGCTGATGAAAATCGAACTTCCCCCGGGCGTGACTACATAACAACATCATATGTTGAAAAAGCAAGTCTCATTGAAGTGATTGAATTTCAAGATTGTCATTCTTTTGAGGATTTGGCTTCGATGATAACGAGCCGAGTATTCCCTGTTGCAACAATTGATAAGCTGCTTGCTGTATATCGTGATAATGATGAGCATGTGAAAGGTTTGTATTGTAGGAAGCATGATTTTGACATCTCCGGAGAGAACGCGACACTTAGATCTGATATATTCACTTTGCCGGAGTATGAAATATCAGAAACAGATATCATTTCTATAGGAAGTAGAACCGTTTATGCTTATATGTCAGTAGGAATGCCAAACGGATTGATTCAAGTCAGAAATCCTATGATTCGAGTAAAAGAAATTGTATTAAGTAGAGCTACGCTATCAGCTCTTAGAAATCATGAAATAACAAAGAAGGAAGCACAAAACTGCCAGTCTTTTCTCAAAAGTATTCCTGATCAAACGCTCTATGACGAGGTTATGAAAGCATTCTCCTGTGATCTTGATGAAGCGAAGCAGTATATTTCTTCTTTTATTGAATATGCTGATTCTTACCTTTCCAAAACGGATGTAGATGTTTCTACACTATCGGCCGCTATCGAGCGTAGTAATGTGATACAGAATCGTTGTAAAGAATTGTTAACGGAAGAATGGAAAGTGGAAAATGCTGATCAGTTCGCAAGGGCAAAGCATAATTTGGATAAAGTCAGTGAGCAACTGAATAAAAAAGAAGAGGATATTAAAGCTATCAAGAGTGAAATGAAAGCTCTTGAACAGAAAAAGACAGACATTCAATCCGAGATAGATAGTAAGTACCGATTGGCTGAAGATGTAGAAGCAAATGTAAAAGAGCGTATCGAAAAAGCAAAACATAATGCCGCACAGTTTATTAGCGATATGGCCTTTTCTCATTTCTCACCTCAACAAGAGGCTCCAATTCAAAGCGCTCCTTTATTATCAAAAAAGTCCGTTGACTGTGTTAAAGGCTATGAAATTAATGATGATGAAGATTTTGCAGAAGCATTAAGCGATAATCTGATGGCAATCGGATATAATGAAAAAACGGCGTTTGATATGTCGGAGGTAATTACAACCGCTATCAAGCTCAGGTCGCCAATTGTATGTGGGACAAATGCACTGCATATTGCTGAGTGCGTCGCGGCAATGTTTAATGATAGTGTTTATAGCGCTTTTCTGAGAATGGGTCAGGAAAGCTGTCAGCGTTTATGCGATGAAATTATCGAGTTATCTGAAAAATCTCCACGTACAATTCTGATTAACGGTGCTTTTGATGGCCTCAGCCTTAATCATTATAACGAATTGTTGATGCGTCTGGAACCATATAAGGATCGCGTCATCGTGGTATTAGCGTTGGGTGGTATTCCGTGTCGTATGATTCCAAAAACGGTTTGGAGTCAAACTTTGTATCTTGATGGAGATGAAGGCTATGTTGGTTACACATCTCAATTTATGATACAGCGTTGCCACGTGAACGCTGCTCTTAAACTACATGTTACTGAAGATGATATTAAAAAAAGCAGACGGGAGCTCCGACAGTTTGAGGAGTTGATTGATAATAGAGCACTGTACCGTTATGCTGTTTTTATGGCAGAAACAGATTGCGGAATTCGCGATAAATCAGTATTATCTCAGTTGATTCTCCATATTGCTTCTGTTGGAAGCAAAGAGAAAACAATAGAACAATTAGTCTCTTTTGGAATTGAGGAAGAGTGTTATAAAGGAATGCTAAATAATCTGTGAGGAAAAAAATGGAAGAAAAATTACTGAGCAGAATGGCTTCTGATCTGAATATAAGAAAATATCACAATGAAACAACTCTCGACTATGAATGCAGATTACTTTACTCTGCGATTGCATCATGGATTAAAGCCGCTTGTATGGATAGATCCATTCTGTCGTTGGCTTCTTCTCAGAGTGGGAGACCGGGAGATGGAGTTAGCAGACGGCACATTCTGATCAAATGTGTACCCGTTTTTGATGAGTTGATGAAAAGGTTTCCTCATTTGCAACCTTGGTTTGATACGCATAAGATGGTTGGTAACGCTGTGGAGTATCTACGCTCCGGACTAATTGCTTGCGGAGAGATGGTTAACGTTGGTTATGATACGTCACTTGCACTTGCAAAAGAAGAACGGATACAGCTCACACCAGTTTTGGCACGGTGCAAGGGAATTGTTCTGAGCCCGGATTGTTTCTATTCCGGCGTTTCGACTTTGTGTGTTACAGATCCTATAGATAGTACTCATCTTGCTGATGTTACATCTGCTGAGCAGTGGTTTTCAAACTATATAGAAAATGCATGGTGGACTTCAGTGGATAACCTTGGTGAGAGTGTCAGCTTTTTTGATCCATATCACCCATCCAGAAGTAACACTTATTCGTGGCAGGATACACCCACAAAAGGAGTACAAGGAGTTTTGTTGTTAAGAAGAATAGTAAATAAGTATGATCGTGAGTATGTGTTATATAAACCTTCAGAAAAAAAGATTCATAGAATTGATTCTGTTTATAAAGATTTTAGAGAGTATAGACGAATAATGATGGGTATGCGTGTATCCGTTAATAATCCTGTTCCGATGACGGTCTACACATATGATGATCATGTTAAGATAGTGTTATCTACTCATCTCCCAAGGAAGGAGTTTTTGATGTTGAGAACCTATGCGTGGCCTCGTATAGGAATTATTGGAAAACTGGAATGGGATATGCCTGTTGAGGTTTGGCTTTATTTGAAACCTTGGTTTGCAGCTTTGGGAATGGATATAGCGGAGGAACAATATGGATAAATACAGTGTAAAAAACACCCATGATGCTTTGAAGAATAAGTTGATTGACTATATTAATACAGAATATCTTGGAAAGAACGATGAGTTAAGGAAAGCTTGTGAGAACGAACTTCATAGAAGCGGTCTATTGTTCCAAGAGCCATTTATTGAAGCTAATCCTGCCTATCTCACAGTGAAGGATGGAATTGTTGACGCTGAATTGCCGAATACTGTTAAAGATACATTGATAGCAATGGCGGATATGAATTTAGGTGTTTTCCATCATCCATATAAACATCAGATTGAGGCATTGGAAGCGTACTACAAAGGAAAAGATCTTTTTGTGGCGACAGGTACTGGCTCCGGTAAAACTGAATGTTTTATGTGGCCGATGGTAACGAAGATCGTACAGGAACAAATAGAATCCCCTGATACATGGTCAACTCGTGGTATTCGTGCGATAATGTTGTATCCTATGAACGCACTTGTTTCTGATCAACTTGGAAGGCTCAGACGTATGATCGGAAATGGTAAAAACGGTTTTCATACCCTTTTGGAACGTATTGCTCCGAATCGAAGAATACCTCAATTTGGTATGTATACTGGAAGAACTCCTTATCCCGGAAAGGCAGTTGAAGATAAGAATACGGAATTGGCTTCAACTATTAGGAGAGATATTCTCAACCAGTCTGACGAAGTCAAGGCAAAACTTAAGGAGATAGGCAAGTATCCGTCGAAACATGATTTGGCTGATTTTGTAAGAAGGTTAGAGGATAATGAAACGGAATTGACTAATGAATTGGATGCAGAGTTGATTACAAGGCATGAGATGCAAATGCACTGTCCTGATATTTTGATTACTAACTACAGTATGCTTGAATATCTGCTCTTGAGACCTATAGAAAAGTCGATTTGGGATAATACGATTCATTGGTTAAACAGTAATTCAGAAAACAAGTTGTTATTTGTTATTGATGAAGCACATATGTATCGGGGCTCATCTGGCGGTGAAGTTGCGCTACTTATTAGAAGAGTATTGAATAAGCTTGGCATAAAACGCGATAGAGTACAATTTATTCTGACTAGTGCCAGTGTGCCGTCTGAACAAGAAAAAAAACAGCAGGTAAAGAGATTTGCGTGTGATCTCAGTGCTCAGGTGATGGAAGAAAACCAATTTGAACTGATCACCGGAAAAGAAGATGAAATTGTTTATACTGGGCGCGAAATTGATCCAGCTGTTTTTGCTAACTATGATATCGATGCACTACAGCAAGATTGGGATATTAAGAAAAAAGCAATTAAGGAATTTGGGAATAAAGCGGGTTTTTCACAAGATTGTGACTTTGAAAGTGAGACCGCTGTTGAACAGTGGCTATATCGTCAGTTAAGCACGTGCGATCCTATGCTGAGAATCATGCAAAAGACAAGGGGACACGCAACAAGCTTTCGAGAATTGTCGGAATATGCTTTTCCAACCGTAAATAAAGAAACAGCTGACAAAGCAACAAGCGCGTTATTAGCAATAGCTCCGTTTGCAAAAAACGAAAGCAATAACGTATTGTTTCCTGCGAGATTGCACATGATGTTTCGAGGATTAAGAGGTATCTTTGCGTGTATTAATCCTTCGTGTAATTGCAAAAACCATTCTTCTGAGCAATTAGGATTTGGCAGAATATATCTTAATAAGCAAAGGAATAGATGCAAGTGCGGTGGAATGATTTACGAATTATTGAATGAGCGTACTTGTGGTGCTCTGCTTATAAAAGGATATGTTAATGAATCAGAATCAGTAAATCCGTTTGTATGGAATGAGCCTGGTATTCACTTTACTAAGAATTTAAAAGAAGTTCATTTTTATATTGTTCCCCAAGATGGTAGCTATAGAAGATCCAGCAAAGAGAGGGTTGGATGGATTAACGCTGTTACGGGTCGTTTGGATGAACAGTATGACCATGCAAAAGAAGACGGTTATATTCAAGTTGCCTATAGGAATATTGAAGTAAAAGGACGTCCCGACGTATGGACGTTTGGCTCCTGTCCTAAATGCGATAAGCTATTCTTTTCGGCAACTGATTTTCGCACAAAAGGTAACGAGCCTTTTTACAATGTAGTATCTGAACAGTTTCATACTCAACCCCCTGTAACAAAATACAAGAATTATATAAATCAAGGACGAAAGGTGTTGTTGTTTTCAGACAGCCGTCAAAGAGCAGCAGTTTTGGCAAGAGATCTAACAAAAGCTTCTGATGTGGAAGCCATGAGAACAGCCATAGTAGTAGCAGCAAAAGAATTACAGGAGTGGTCAGCAAATAATCATAGAATTCCTACTCTGAATCTGCTGTATTCTGTTTTTCTCAAGGTAGCATACGAAAATAATCTTCGATTCTTTTATAGTAATAGTGAAGACGAGCTCATAAAAGATGTAAAGGAAATCGGAGAAAAGTATCAACGTAAAAATGGGATAATAAATTACTATGCGATGAGCAGGAAGTTCAAAAATGTGCCGAACCAGTATTATGAGCATATTCTGATACAGATGTGTGATAACTTCCGCTCGTTGACAGATATCGGATTGTGTTGGTTAGAACCTTATGATATTGACGAAGATACCTTTGATGAAATTGAAGAATTATTCGAAGAGAATGACATAACTCTTTCTCTTGAGGACTTCTTTATCCTGTTTGCATCTTGGGCGGCTGAAATAATGACTTCGTATTATGCACTAGGCTCAGAGATTGATGATGATATTCGCAAGAATATCACACCTTATTATCAACGGTTAGGGGTAGAAGAAGGAAAAGAAATACCTTCAAGAATAAATAAGATTTTATCTCAGAAGGGTTTTAGCAAAGAGCAAATTCAGGTTATTGGTCAATCTCTTTCAAAATTTCTAGTTCGCGGATCGGGAACACCAAATAGATATCTCAATCTGGATATGATCGCTCTGAGATTTGGAGAGGATCATCAATGGTTTAAATGTCCGCGCTGCAGCGAAGTGTTCCCGTTTGCTTTATGGGGGCGATGTGCACGTTGTGGAAAGGCAATTCCCAAAGAAATGACCGACAGGGCGTTTGAAGGAATCAATTTCTGGAGAAAACCAGTGTTGGATACGATACACGGTTTTTCAAGAGAAGCCATGACGAGAATCAATACAGAGGAACATACAGCACAACTCTCGCATAAAGATCAACGCCAAAAGACATGGTCAACTACTGAAGATTTTGAAATGCGGTTTCAAAATGTTTATGTGGGAAATGATAGACCGGTTGATATTCTAAGTTGTACTACAACTATGGAGGTGGGTATAGATATAGGCTCATTAACTGCGGTAGGACTGAGAAATATACCTCCAATGCGTGAAAATTATCAACAACGCGCAGGTCGTGCGGGAAGGCGTAGTGCTGCTATCTCCACGATTGTTACTTATGCAGATGATAGGCCACACGATAGTTATTATTTCTATCATCCGGAAAAGATTATCACCGGTGAACCTCGAACGCCTTGGATTGATGCGAATAATATCAAATTGACGTATCGTCATTTTTCCATTATATGTGTAGGTACATTCTTCAACGAAAAAGGATTGAGTATAAACACTAAAGGAGTATATACTTTTTTTCAGTCAGATTATGAGAATTTTCTCTCTTTTATTGATGATCTTAGAGAAGACAGATTTGATATAGATGTATTAATTCCTCATGATGTTTCATTTTCAATCCAAGAGTATAAGTGCTATATAAAAAGAGAACTTGAAAAACTAAAAGCAAAAGTGGAGGAGTTTCCTGAAGAATATCGTGACGAAAAGAATGAAAATGAAAAGAGTGTTTTAGACGCTTTTCTAGAGTGCGGTTTATTCCCTACTTATTCATTTCCTAAAGATGTAGTAGGGTTCTTTGTCGAGGATAAAAATGGTGAGGTGATCGAACAGAAACCCGAACGTGATTTAGAAATCGCTATTAGTGAGTATGCTCCCGGTCGCGTTATTGTTATTAATAAAACCACATACAAATCGGGCGGAATTTATACCTTTCATTCAAAATTCCGTTCAGGAGCTTTCAGCCATCCTGCCAGACATTTTTTTGAAAGTAACGATTATTATAAAAAGCTGTATTACTGCATCGGGCGAGGCTGCCATTGGATGGGACTTGAATACACACGGAATTGTCCGTTTTGCGGCAAAAACACTATTCAAGAACAGAATATGCTTACTCCATGGGGATTCGCTCCTCTAAATGGGGTGGCGATCAAAGAGGCTGACGCAGATATGGAATTGACATTTGCCGAGGCTCCGTGTTATTCTATCACTCCATCTGAAAAAGAAATGCAACAGGTGGGTAGTTATCATAACATGAGATTTTGTAAACGGGCAGATGATCCCTTGATCATACTGAATAAAGGAAAAGATAGTGAAGGATTTACGGTGTGTATGGATTGCGGTGCTGCAGTACCAGGTAATGATGTTGATGCTTTGAGAAAGATACAAAAGCCGTTCCACCACCCATATAGTCGGTATCAATGTTTTCATCCGTCAAACAAAATAGCTAATACTTACCTTGGCAATCAGTTCTTGACAGATCTGGTCGTATATGAAATCACTTTGGATTCACGTCTAATTAATACAGATCCGGAAAGACTTTGGATTACTGGAGCTGCGCAAACGCTTGCCGAAGCAATGACATTAGCTGGAGGAAGATTGCTTGATATTGAATTTAATGAGATTAAGAGCGGATATCGATTACGGTACTCAGAGTATGGATACGAGGTGTATGTAGATGTTTTCCTTTTTGATAGCCTTTCCAGTGGAGCAGGGTATTGCGCGAAGATTGCTGAACGTTCTGAGGAACTCATAGCAGAAACGAAAAAAGTCTTAGAAGAATGCCCAAATCATTGTGACAGTGCATGTCATGACTGTTTAAAACACTATTGGAACCAGAGAGTTCATGGTTTATTAGATAGATTCGCTGCGTTGGATTTACTTGAATGGGGAATATCATCAAAGTTGCCAGATCCGTTATCTTATCACAAACAAGAAGAGCTAATTTCTCCATTGAACAGATTAAGTGCCGAATTTAGTGTATCTGGAGATGGAGAAAAGCATTATATCAAGACGAATACTTTTGTCAGTGAATTTATAGCATATCCTAATATGTGGAGCAGAAATAATCCATGGTTGCCTCGCCACACTGTTTCTGTCCCGGATAAACTACTCCAAAAAGCTCTTCCAGAGGCCGATGAACTCATTAGAAAACAAATAGACAAATAGAATAGAATGGTTTATTTTCCTTATCATAATAGGAATTGATTTATAGATCTCATGTTAACTCTTGTATACAGCTCTTTTCTATATACATCAGTAATGCTATCATATCGTGTAATTATACTTCAAAGTATTATACTTTGAAGTATAATTACATTTCCTATTGACATCCGGTTAATAATCGTGCTATTATAGTCTTGCAATTGAATAGCAGTGAATACGTGAC
>AUXO018743850.1_pt1 | contig 11222 bp, 9 predicted proteins | sample 768731 | NCBI WGS metagenome assembly AUXO01 (sample SAMN02715735, study PRJNA202380) | gut metagenome | biome: sheep rumen | host: Ovis aries | place: New Zealand: Palmerston North | reverse complement strand
GTCGACAGTTGTAATGATGTCGCCTTTCAGTAACAGTTTGATAGCGGCCTGCACAGAACTAGCACTGTTATTTACCTACCACGAAGGGTTGGTCACAAAACCTTCTTCCATATGGTACTTCGATTTTATTGCAAATATAATAATTATATTTATAATAATCAGGGACGGGACGTCAGAATTATATTAATTTAAGAAAATCTTGATTGCAGTCCATAGGACAACAGTTCCAAGGTAATGTTTGAGTTGATGTCACCCAACTTTCAGTTTCATGGCGCCTGCCTCTGACAAAGCCGTAAGCGGACTCTTACTTTGCAGGCTGCAAACTCAGACTTTCCCGTTAGTAAACTCTAACTTTGCTGTAAGCAAACTTTCTTTAGTGCGTAATTCATTCCTTTGTTGCATTTTTCAGGAGAGGCTCTATGCATAGAATTCCTATCTTATCCCCTCTTGCTTCAAAATTGGTCTTGTGATATCTATAGAGAGTTAATACTCCATTGTGTGGAGTGTGTGATCCGAAAATCATTTCTCGCGTTAGAAATATCCCTCGTCCATCTTTATATGTCTTGACTGGAATGTGATTTTTATATGCATTCCCACTTGAAGTGTTTTCAAAGGTGGCTATATAGATGCTGTCCTTTGCAATATTTGGTACAGGAATCCTCAGTGTGTCTAACAGTTGGTACCATGATGTATGCTTTCCGCGTGTTGTCAACGACTTTCCAGAGGTAATGTAATTCCATACATTGGTAAGAAAAGACAATTTTTTCTTGTTTCCTTTTTTTGTGTTCTCTTTGGTTAGTGTAAAGTATTCATTCGTTTCTTTGTTTTTTACTTCTATATACTGCTTGTTTGATTTCCAATCAATAGACTCGATGGCTTCATGTGAGAACGAATCTCCCTTTTTCAGGATTCGATTGCCGATTTTTATGGAATCTCCACTCATACTCATAATGGTGTAGCGGGCAGCATAGACTCCAGAGAGAGTCATCAATGATAAAACGAAGATAATGAAAAGTCTTTTGTTATGCATGTTCTTTTCTTTTATTGATGGTGTAGTATAATAAAACGATCGACTTCATGATATCGAATATCGTAGCCGTAATGAAGATGTCATACACGACATGCCAGGTAAGATAAGTGAATGTTGACAGTGCAGCGAGGAAGATAGAGTATTTGATCCACGACTTTAAGATGCCAGATGCGATGCGCCAGCTCAGTTTCAAATCATTTTTTCGAGGTGGATTCTGCTTTAATATGGTTGGGGCTTCTAAAATGCGGTAAGCTAAGAAGAAATAAACGCAAAACATAAAGGTAAGCCCCCAATAAGGTATTCGATGATTCCCTTTCAATAATGCCAGATAGGCATTGAACAGGATAATGGAACCGGGTTGGTTCTCCATGTAGGTATAATGGGTGTCGCCGCCATCGAGGGCACCAATAACTATATATTTCCCCTTTGTTAGTTCTTTATCATCATAGAGGATAGTTGAACCGGACACTATGGAATCACCGTATTGGAAAGAACTACCCAATAAGTCAGCCCCCATGTTAAACCAGGTTCTCCTACTTCCATAAGAGTCTCCTTCATGATAAAAGGCTGAATCACACCGAAGTTCAAAATATGGGATAACACTTTCCATAGCCAACTTGCCGTCATCTGTAGAGAAGAGAGCATGATGGTTGATGTGTTTTCCTGTTACTTCTTCATACATCTTTAGCGGCAGGCTCTTTTCTCCATCAACGATATAAGGATATTTGGCAAATGAAACAAACAGAATGTTAGTATAGTAATCCACAATTCCCGCCTTCGCATTGAGCCGCTCATCAGCCATTTTCTCTTTTGCAACTTTTGAAATGACAATTCTATCCATCGACAGGATAAGATTGTATAAAGCACTGTCGCAGTCTGTCCGCAAGTCAGTAGAGTCTGAAAAGAGTATATCCAATAGTATATATTTATAGTCGTTTCTTCTCTTTAGTTCACTGAGAAGTTGTAGAAGTTTCTTGCGGTCTGTAATCTTACCATAGCCAATACCCTTGTTGTTTTTACCGTGGACACCAACGAGCACGGGATCATGGCTGACATTTATCAGCAGGACCGAGTCTTTCATGAGATTGAAGCGTGGTTTGAAAAAACCTTTGACAAGTTCAATCTTCCTGATTAGCCCGGCATCGCCATCTAGGAGATAGCGTTGGTTCGTAATCCAATAGGAAATGCATAGCATTCCCAATGCAATACAGGCCGCAAGGCAGGTTCTACGCTTTGTGTTCATTTTTATTTATGTGTAAGCTCAATGATCAGCGGAACAACGCCCCCTCTTGTCGTTGCGTAGAAGGAAATCCTGTCTCGACTAAAGGAGGACGCATTTATTTCAAGGTTTTGTTTCTTCAAAGCCTTAATAGCTATGTTTGGGAATGAGCCTCTGCCCGTCCTAAGGTCAGAGGAGATTTCCTGAATTTCCTTATTAGTCAGTTCTTTTGCAGAGAATAGCACGAGCAAATAGTCCTTTCCTTCATTCTCGTCCATCTCGTAGAACATATCTTCTGAAGGTAAGGCGAAGTCGTCAGCTGCATCAACAACAGGACTGATATTCTCTCCTTCTGGTGGGAATAGTTTGCTCACATTGCGGTCAAGGTCACTTCCTATGATATAGGCGTAAGCAGGCATCTTGTTTGATACATATACGTTATAACGGGTGCCCGACATCAGTTTCTTCTTGATTTTATATACAGGGAGATTGTCCCATGACAACAGGGGTGAAAGAATTTCTCCTGTCGACAATTGTACGTACATTTCTGCTGACAGTTGACAGAGCTCATCGACAACAACAGGCTTGGGTTCTGGTTTAGGCAGTGGCTTTGGCTCATCTTTCTTTTCTTCCTTGATGACTTTCTTAACACGCATCTCAAAAGCGAAATCCACGAATTCGGCAAAGTCTTTATACCTCACCCATCTGAAGCCCTTGTTACCCCAGTTGTTTCCCCAACTGTTCATGATTTCAAAAGCTCCTCCAGCCTTGTTGTCATCGTAACCAATCACACACATGGCATGATAGCCAGGAGCATTGCTGATATTGAAGGGGCCTCTTTCCCAGACATCTCCTATAGGTTCAAAGAAAGATTCCGGGAGGTGCATGCTGATGACGACAGGACTTTTACCTGCCAGTGCTTTCTTAACTGCTTTTATCTTGTGATCAGGAGTTTGTTGGTCGTAGCCAAACAAACGGAAGTAGCTGTCTATTTTGTAATCCTTAGCCTCTTCCCTAACCCATGCGGGTATCTGATCTTCGCATTGTGTGTTGAAATGCTTTAGTTTAGGCGCTCCCTTTTCTTTTAACACGTTCAATGCCTTGTCTATAGCAATGCCTCTCTGGCAAGTAGGATCGCTACCTCCTTTTACCTCGGTATAAACAAAAATGGGAGCGAAGGCCTCTTCTTTAATGACTTTCGGGTCTGTCCAATCCCATTTCACTGCCTCAGCAATGGTTCTGGCGGCAAAAGTGGTAGACCATGCGGTACAGGTGCCATGGTCTCCCTGACTGGCGGCTGGCGGGCAATATTGCCTGAGCGAGACACTGCTTGGCAGAGCTGTGTAGCTTCTCTTCAACAGTGTCACTTTAAGAGGAATCCGCTGGTATGCCTCCTTGTCATCTACTAGTCCAGTCCTATAAATAGGATTTTGGGCAAGAACTGCAGTGCAAACAACCACAGATGCGACCAGTAATAATGATTTTCTCATAATGCTTAGTATGATTTGTTAAGAACGAGATAGCCTAATGACGAATAAGATCCGTAACGGAAAGGCTCTTGTATTCCATAGCCCAGTTTCCTTGTTTTATCTTTAACTTCTTGAGTTACACGGTTGATGATGTTCTCAAGAGTTAGATTTGATTCGTCAAACGAATCCAACAAGGCTTCTGCAAAATAGCTATGTTTCCCCTTCTCTCCGTCGTAGGCACTATCACCCATACCTGTGGAATAGAGAATAAGTGTTTCTCCAGAACATTTCATCTGCTTGAATCCTCTCCCCCGAATAGCGCTTTTGGCTCCTCTCGTGGCTTGGGGACTATATTCCATATTGCTCCTACAGGCGTCGAGAATGATAATCTTATTATTCCCTCCAATAAACTCTTCCACCATCTGTTCAGCATTAATGCATCGCGACCTCAAATCATTATCATTTGCCGTCTTTACGTCCACAGGAATTAGGTAATTCCCTTTACCTTCGCTGTCTTGAGTACCGTGTCCTGCGTAGTAGAACAATGCTACGTCATAACCTGCACTTTCTCGTTTGAAATCATATAACTTTTTCTCAAATGCATCCTTTGTAAGATTGATGCCTGTACTTTCCACCTTGAAACCTAACTCCTTCAGTTTATCCGCAATGGCCGTTGCGTCGTTTTTGGCATTAGGCAGGATGTCCCAATCATTTTTATAGTCAGAGTTCCCGATGACGAGAGCAATTCTCTTTTCAAAGACCCCGTTAGGGTCATAGGTGACATATATGGACTCGCTTCTGTACCATTTATCGTTAATCTTAATCAGCACATAGATTTCATTATAGCTGTTTTTTAGCTTTACCGTTTCGTTTAAGACTATGCTATAGCCATCCTTCTTAGTTACTTTGGTACCACGGGTTATAGGGATGTTAATTTCATCTTTTCTTACTTTTATTTTAAAGTCTTGAGGTTGTTCAGACGTAGTGATGCCGATTTTAACATTGAAATCTTTTGTAGCAGTAACGCGTTCGGTCGTAAGCCAATCCATGCGTAAAAGCGTGTTACCTTCAGGTGAGACAATTTCTGCATCGTCTTCTGTTTCATTTACAGGCTCGTTATTAGTTTGTGAGCCAAGCATTTCTTCTAACGTTTTTTTTATATCTGTCTCTATCTTTTGAATGGAAGTCGATACTGTATTATTATTCTTCTGTGCAGAGACACTTCCTGTCAGAAATAGGAAGAAATGAATTAATAATATAAATTTTCTCATAGAAATTAATCCTGATTAAGTTTTTTCTTTACTTCTTTTATTATTTCTTGCTCATTCCAACGGATGGCTAAACGGCTCTGTACTTCTATTGTTCCGTCGGGAAGCGTTCTATAACATCTCATGAGTGATTTGGGGTGCTTTATCTCATTATTATACTTGTTTTTTGCAATCTCAGCATAGGTAGTATAGGATGCAGAAGTACTGCCCTGGTTGTTACCAGTACCACCTTTACCATCTCCTGCGATTTTTGCATCAACAATTTTGGAAATGTTGAAACTGGCCTGGAACATGGCATTTGACTGTACTGCATCAAAAACTGTGCCCTTTGATGTAGCTTGTCCTACAATCCAGTTGTCACCATCTCTTAAAACAGGCTTACTCAAAGCAATTTGCTCTACAAGCGACAAGTCGCCTGGGCTTACTTTCCATCCTTCTTTGGCCAAAGCTTTAGCTTCTTTCTTTGCAGCCTTGTAGTCTTCCTTTGTCGGAGTATAGTTCTGCGCGGAGATTGTGGATGCCACTGTTTCCGAGAGGACAACAAAGGCTAAACATTTGAAAAATCTATTGATAAACATATGTGTAATTGTTAATTAAACTATTTTCTTTCTGCATTATATATTTCCATCACCTCATCGTCGGTCAAGGCGACACTATAAAGACGGATATTATCTACCTTGAATGGATCTGTATTACTGCTACCTATCGACATGGCGATAGCACCGGAATTGTCATAGGTATATGATGTGCCAGCATCTGCTTTTTGCCCATTGATATAGAGCTTGCATATTCCCTCGCTATTCCCTTCTTTGGTTTCTGTTACGACTGTTATCATTGTCCATTTGTCACTTTGATAGCTCGATAAATTTGCGCTAAAAATGCGATTGTGCGATGTTTCACCTGTGTAAGCTTTTAATTTCATCTCTTCTGTTACAATTAGTGAAGGTGCAAATAGATGGTTGTCGTAGGTTTGGAACATAGCCCCCGAACCAAAATCTTTGACCCATAAACTTATAGTATGGTTTCTTTTGCCGTCGAATGGTGCGTAGGGAATTGTTGCATATTCACCCTTTTTCAAGAAGAGTGCTTTCCCTTTTTCACTAGGAGTGTCTGAAATATATGTTCCACCTTCTATTATTCCATCGTAATCATTGCAGCTGTCATCGACAGATCCTGTATCAAACTTATAGTATGCTTGCAGTCCGCGGGATACTGTCTCCGATGTGGCAGTCGAATTGTTTCCTTTTTCAACTTGAACATCAATCGCATATCGCATCCCTTCGACTTCGAATGTGATGCTTTCTTTTGTAAACTTGTTAACGAGATCCCTGTCTTTTATACTTACTTCGATGATTTTGCTCCCCTTAGCGGGAATATAGCTGTATATTGAAGAAAGACTTAGTAGATCAGAAGTGCTTGTTATCGAATATTCTCTTAAATCCAGCGTTGTATTGGTAATGGTTAATGTCATTTTATCAGTATTCTTGTCAAAGTACAGGCTTAGGGGTGAGATGGTGATAACAGAAGTTTTTTTCTCGCGGTTATAAATAGCAGCTATGTCATCCTTTGTCAGAGCGATATCATAAAGGCGGACATTATCTACTTTCATCGGGTCCGCCCAAATGTCGTTTATAGAGCCTCCTATGCTCATGGTCGTGGCTCCCAAATTATCATATGTATATGAGGATTGAGACTGTATTAACTGTCCATTGATGTATAATTCACATGTACCCTCCGATCTGTCTTCATCCGTTTTTGTGACTATTGTTAGCATGTTCCATGTTTCAGTTTGGAATATAGATAAGTCGGTAGAAAAAGTACAATTATGATTAGACTCTCCAGTGTATGCTTTTAACTTAACGTTCTCAGTTACAACTAGAGAAGGTGAGAATAGATGATTATCGTAAGACATATATATAGGGCCAGATCCGAAATCTTTAACCCACATACTAATGGTATGATTCTTAAGACCATTAATAGGGGCAAAAGGAATAAAAACTTGCTCTCCTCTTTTTAGAAAAATAGCTTTGCCTGTGCCACATGGAGTGTCTGTAATAAACTTTCCGCCAGTTGAAAACCCATTATAATGGTTTTGTAAATCATTAAAAGTCTCATTGTCAAATGTGTAATATGCTACAAGGCCTTTGGAAATATCACCAACGATTGCCTCGGCAGGCAATTCATCTGCATTGTGGAAAGAGATATTGCTTACATTTGCAACTTCTTCTTTTTGGCTCCTGCCGTCCTTGTATTCTATATATATGACTTCTTGGCTTAGTGTTGTAGATACAAATGCTAAAGCCAAAATACTGAAACAAAATGTTTTCTTCATAATCATTGCATTATCTTTCTAAATTGTAAATATTTAACACTTCGTCATCTTTCAGCGCAACACTATATAAACGTACGTTGTCCACTTTCATGGGGTCCGTAGATAAATTGTCTATGCTTCCTCCAATCATCATCGATTTTGCTCCAGAATTATCATAGGTGTACGATGTCCCAGAATCAACACGTTTGCCATTAATATAAAGTTTACAAGTTCCCTGTGAATTATCGCCTTCTGTGGAAGTCACTACTGTTATCATAGTCCACTTGTCACTTTGATAACTAGACAGATTCGTATTAAATATTTTATTATGTGATGATTCGCCCGTGTAAGCTTTTAATTGCATACCTTCTGTCACAATTAGTGAAGGGGCAAAGACACGGTTGTCATGACAGGCAAACAGGCATCCAGCCCCAAAGTCTTTCACCCAGAGACTGATAGTGTGGTTTGTTTTTCTGTCAAGCGGGGCGTATGGAATATTTACCGATTCGCCTTTCTTTAGGAAAAGGGCTTTGCCTTTCCCATTTGGCGTGTCGCTAATTATGGTTCCTCCATTGAATACACCGTTATAGCCATTTCGGCTGTCTGCGGCAGTACCATCATTGAAATTGTAGTAGGCTTGGAGACCACGGGTGACTTCAGCACTTTCACTGCCTCCACCGCCTCCGCTGTTAACTTTCGCAATTCTAACAGAGACGGTATAGGATCTTTCCTCAATTTCAATGGTAATTTTTCCGCTTTTGTCTTCAGTGATTTCGTTCCGGTTTTTGACGCTTGCTTTGATGCTGACCTTACCCTTTGTACTAATCGTTCCGCTACTAGGAGAAACGGTAAGCACGTCGAGGTCACTCTTCACGGTGTAACTCAGTGGGCGGTTGTTATTGCTTGTGATGTCGAAAGATAGTTCTGACGTTGCCTCGTCGAAAGAGAGTGAAGTGGGGTTGATTGCCACATCTACGTTCTCTTTGTATGGCTCGACTGTGACACTCACACTGAAAGTGTTCTCTTCAATGGTGATGGTCAACTGACCAGTACGTCTCGTATCAATATTCTGATGATTGTTGACGCTGACGCTGATGGCATTCTGACCACCTTCCTTAATCGTCCCGCTTTTGGGTGAAACCGTTAGGAAATCGAGGCTACTGGTAATATTGTAGTCAAGTGAACGGGTGTTGTTGTTTTTGATATTAAATGAAAGTTGGTCTGTGTTAGAGTCGAAAGAAAGAGCTTGTGGGTTGATGTCCACATTGACAGCTTCATTCCTATATGGCTCAACACTGAGGCTAACCACGTATGCGTTGTCGCCCACGTTCACCGTGATTTGCCCGTTTCGCTTGTTCGTAATTTGCTTTCGGTTCAGGATGTTGACAGTGATGGCCTGACTTCCCTTGGCTGCTACCATGCCACTTGTAGATGAGACCTCTGCAAATTCTGGTACGTTGGCAATAGTGTATGGGAGCGTATTGCTGCTTTTATTCTTGATGGTAAAAGAGAGTTGGTCTACGTCAGATGCATAGCTCAGATTCATTGGCGAAACTTCTACATCGGCAGATCCTTTTTGTATTTGGAAGTCGCAGGTGGTTGTCTTCCCTTCTTCAACCGTTACGTCTTTAGTGCTGGTTTCATAACCATTGGCAGATACAGAGATGGTATATTTGCCAGGCATTAGTTCCTTGAATTCATATCTGCCATCGCTGCTGGTGGTCTTTGTCTGACCTGTCGAAGTCAGACTGACTATTGCACCAGAAATTGGATTGCTAGTGTTGACATAGTCAGTGATGATACCGGTGATGTCTCCCGTAGTGGCAATCATACTTGTCCCGTTTACTGTCAAGCTCACTGGATATGAGTCACCTCCAATGTTGACGATAATCTGACCATTGAGATCTAAGTTGACAGCATTCCTGTTTCTGATCTTGACACTGACAGCCTGACTGCCTTTTGCCCTTACCGTGCCGGTCGTAGGGGTGACATCAGCATATTCGAGGTAGTTTGATATGGTGTATGCCAAGTCACGGTTACTGTTGTTTGAAATGGAGAAAGACAACTGGTCAACATCTTTACCGAATACTAGATTGACGGGTGAAATTTCAATATTTATTTTTTCCTTCTCCAACTGGAAGTCACAGGTGGCCTTTTGTCCGGCATAGACTGTTATTTGTTTTGTTGTAGTCTGGTAGTTGTTCGCTTTCACTGAGAGAGTATAGGTGCCAGGCTCCAAATCTTGAAATTCAAACCGCCCGTCATTACCAGTAGTCTTGGTTAGGCCCTTAGTGCTCAGTGTTACCGATGCTCCGGCAATTGCTGTGTTCGCATTGGTGAAATCAGTGACATATCCACTGATTGAACCTGTCAGTACCACTTCGTCTTTTGCACATCCCGAAAGGAGTGACAGGACAAAAACGAAGACAGCAAGAGGAAAGATTTTGCAAACGTATGCTCTCATTTCTTTGATATTTTGATGGATTGATTATTTCCTATTTTTATGATGTAGTAACCTTTCGGAAGGCCTGTCAGCATGATCTCAATACCATTTCCAATCTGACTTGTTACTGCATTGTATTGGATACCACTGATAGCGTAAATCTGGATTTGTCCCTTGTCATCAATTCCCTCCACGGTGATGCGTCCGGCCTCTTCGCGATAGGTTACTCTGGTGTCTCCAGCCCTCATGGGACTGATGCCTGTAGAAGAATCTAAAAATACGAAGTTCTGCAGGTCTGACTTGACGTAATCGGTAGTGGCATTCCTGTATGTGAATGTTATTTTGCTCTCTCCGAAACTGATTTGGGGGCGTTCAGCAAGGATATAGTCATTTTGCGTTCCATTATTTAAAATAACTCGCAAGATGATGTCTTCTGCCACCATACTTGTATGCCAGCAGAAGATTGCGAAGAAAACAATCAATATTTTTTTCATTTTAGAAATTATAAGTGAGTGTAATAGCGGCAGAGTTGGGGGTCGCTACCGGATGAATGGAAAGGTAACTGCCATAATTTGGCTTAACCACAATTTTTCTTGCTCCCTTGGCTGCAGCAGCATCGATGATATTGTAGACCCATATTGCCGCTGCTGCCCCGATACAGATGTTGCGGGCCGTCTCATAGTTGTTTGCTTTGGTATTGTATGTCTGGGCAAATTGGGGCTGCTCTTTCATCTTGTTCTTGTAGTCGGAGCGTTCGTTCTCACAGAATAAAGCCCCGAGACCACAAGCGGCTACACCAGCCAACAAACAGATGCCCTTTATTGTGCTTCCTTTGTAGAACTGTCCAATACCAGGAATGATAGACGTAAAAGCAGGGCCGGCGCCATAAGATGTTGTCGAACTGAAATTGTCAAAAACAGAGTTGTCGCTTTCTGAAACAGCAAATAGTGTATATACCTGATATGCTCCATTGCTCCATTCCCAATACTCGTCAACAAATTTGTGGTAGAATTTCTTGGTTATCTGGTGGTTTGTTGAACTCTCTCTAAATGTAACAGATGAATATGCCACCTGGCCTTGCCTGTTCTCGCCCTCAATATTCTGCACCGTCATAATATCGCTTGTATTGGCTATGTGCTGTCCAAGGGCTTTCACCTTGCCGTTTCTTGCCTCTTCAAGGCTTTCTCCTGTGCTATGAGCTATCTCGAAACGATATGATGAATTCGAACGTTGTTTATCTAAATAGCTCGTACCTTTGGTAAACCATTGAGGCTTCTTAGCAGATCCTGCAGATATGGAGGCAAAAGGAATAAGCGCCAGTAAAACTCCCAAAAAATATTTCATCGTTTTCAAAAGATAATAGTGTCTTGCGCCTCCCCTGCAAGACTGTTTTAGTTTGAATTTTAGGCTTACATAAGTACGAAAAAAGCGTGAGAGTCTGTACTTCGTTACTCGTCCCGCTGACTATGGCTCTCGCATTGC
>AUXO014140795.1_pt1 | contig 11222 bp, 14 predicted proteins | sample 768731 | NCBI WGS metagenome assembly AUXO01 (sample SAMN02715735, study PRJNA202380) | gut metagenome | biome: sheep rumen | host: Ovis aries | place: New Zealand: Palmerston North | reverse complement strand
TCTTCAAAAGTATAATCACTATCTTCTACAACATCGTGTAAAAGTCCAACAATTTTACCTTCAAAAGTTTTACATTTATTAGAAACTCTTAAAGGATGCATAATATAAGGCATTCCACCTTTATCAACAACTCCTTTATGAGCATCAATAGCAACTTCAACTGCTTTATCAAACATTTCGTTCATCGAAAGCATATATTTTAAACCCTCCAAATTTTGTCTTATGTATTTATTATAACACAAAAATTATCAAATTTAAACAATTAAAAACAAAAAACAACATTTAAGTGGATAATATAAGGATAATATAAAACAACTTGATATAAATTTAAAAATTTCTTATAATATATATGTAATCATAAAAATGATTCACAATTGTACAATTTTTCATTTTTTAAATTACAGAAAAGTTCATATCCTGCGAAGGCAGGCTTATGAGATTACGAATTTTAAATCATACCTCGTGAGAGATGTATGAATTTAAACGTAAGCAAAGCGAAACACTTACTGTTTCCTACAAGACTCTTCTTTTTAAGAAGGGTCTTTTTTTTGTAAACACTTAAAAAAATACAGAGCTAAAAGCTCTGTATTTTTAAATTAAAGACTAAATTTGTCAGAAATATATTCACCCTTATGAAGACGAATCTGAGAACCTGAAGCATTCATCAAAGCAGAAACCCAATTATCAAAATTAGATTCCAAAAGCTTTACAAAAGCTTCATTGTTATTTCTTGCCCTATATCTTGCAATATAGTCATCCTTACACTCAAGTGATGGATAAGCAACAAAATAACGAATGTTCTCACTATCCAAAATATTTCTAACATCCATATCCATAGAAATAAACACAAAGTCATATTTCTGTGAATTTTCCTTAATTGCCTGTATATAGTTATTTGGCCAATCTGGATGAAGTGTCTTATTAGAAACACCCTTTCTTTCTTCTACATCCATATCTTTAACTGACTCATCAAAAGCCCACTTAAAGTTTGAACTCTCCAAATCAATAACCTTGTCTGGATGGTTTTTAGCCATTGTACTCTTTCCAATTCCTGCAAATCCTGAAATAATCATATCTATTATCCTCTTTTCTCTTTTTCTAATTATTTATTAAAAACCCTGTCTTTTTCTCCAAGAATTTTGCTTAGCCCATACATCAGCTGTATGGATAGATTCTCTATGACTAATTATTCCAAGGTTTTCAAGAACAGCAAGCTGGTCTTTGTCATCAAGCTTTGTAACATCAGATTTTCCATACATAGTTCTAGACATATTCTGAATATCCTCAAACATTTTATGTATTTCACTTACACTTCCTGTAGCCATTTTAAAATTCCTCCTTAATTAGATTAAAAAAATCTTACATATTATATTTTATAAAAAAAAATAGTATTTATTACACAAAAAAGAGAGGTTTTAAAACCCCTCTTTTTGATTATTCATTAGTATTTTCTTTATCCTTGATTTCAGGTGGATGACATTTATCACAAGGTTTGTATCCCATATTATGAGCAACAGATAAAGTCATTTCATTTGCAATATTTGTTTTATAATCACATTCCTTCATATGGTATATTTTATCCCTTCCAGCATAAACAATAAATGTATCTGCATCTTCAGGATAGTAAATAACATTGGAACTAACAACAGTAGGTTCATTTACAGGAGTTTCTTCAACTCCAGCATAAGCAACTTCTGTTATAGCATAAATATTAGTTCCATCAGTTCCTATACTAATTGTACCATTTAAGTCAGTTCTGTAAGTTATAATATCTCTCTTAGATAATTTGTTTAAAGTATCTTGATTAGGATTACCTTTAACGTTTTTACCAACGCTGATAACAGCAATTTGAGGAGATACTTTGTCTAAGAAAGCAGCACTTGTTCCATATTTAGAACCTGCATCTGCAACTTTTATTACATCAGCATCAACATCAATACCATTCTCTAATATCTCAGATTCTGAAATACCCTTAGCATCTCCCATAAATAAGAAAGATTTCATTCCATATTCTAGTTTCACACAAACACTATAATTATCAATATCTTGATAATTAGCTCCATTAGGCGCAATAATTTCAAATTCACTAATACCAAGAGTATATTTGTCACCAACAATAGCTTGAGTAATAGTAATTTCCTTTTGCATCAGAATATCTAGCATTTGCATAAAAGTCTTATCTGATTCATTTTTAACATTAGGTAAAATAACTTCAGAAACATCAATGTTCTCTAAAATAGTATTTATACCACCAATACTATCTGATTGTGGATGAGTAATAATAACATATTTCAAAGAATCTGTTTTCTTTTGTATATATCTAAAAAGCTTATCGCTTGTATTTGCAGAACCAGAATCTATAAGCATAAATTCGCCATTACTCTCGACCAAAATAGCATCGCCATTATCAACATCTAAATAATTAACAACAACTCCTAAATCATCATTTGTATAAGTTCTTACATCAATATCGGAAATATCATTAATTTCAATTTCAAGCTCATCAAAATCTTCTGATTTTACATCATCATATTCTTCTCTAATATCTCCAACCTGAGAAGAAAACATATCAAAAACATTATCAAAAGATTCTTTATCTACAGTAGAAGCTTTTTCATCTAAAGTAGTAACAGTACTAACAGCCTCTTTCTTTCCACAACCTACCAAAGATAATATCAAAATTGGAATTATTATAAAAAGTTTTTTCTTCATAAAAATTTCTCCTAAACTTAAGTTACACAAACAAAATTCTCATCATTGTCTACTTGGAATTTCTTTCGAGCAACATAACTTAATGGATATTCCATAAATTTAAACAAATATTCGTAACAGTAACGTTTAGCATCTTCCAAAGAAGTTGAAACATATTGGAACATCCCGTCTTCAAAAATTCTATCACCATAACCACCCTTTAGACTATTGAAACGTCTGTCAATACTTATTTGATTTATTTCTTCACTCATCATATCCCTTCCGTAAGAAATAAATACTATAAAGTATTTGGCATTATCAGTATCAACAGGCATATATTCGGAATCCATTTCATATTGCATTTTTATTCCATATTTAATATAGGAACCTGAATCTTTGTTTTCAATTATGCAATAAATTTCGTCAACTGGATTTCCTTCAATATTCTTAAGAAGATGGTTTTTCCAAATAAAATCATCAAAACCGAGCATATTCTCTCCTTAATTAGTTGAATAGAAAACATTCTCCCCCTCTTGCCATAAAGGGGTTAAGAAATGCTATTAAATATTATAACACATTTTTAACAAAAGAAAAGAATTTGAAGCGCTATTTCGAATATTTTTGCAAAAAAATATCCAAAACAAACAAAAAATGTTTAACCTTTTTTGGAACTCTTTTTAAAAAAGGATTTTCCAAAATTTTATAAAGTCCTTATTTTTGAATTAAAAAAGTTTAACTGCCTAATATAAAACAGAGTCAAAAATAATAAGAGAGGTGATATTTATCAAAACATTAAAACTAATACTTCCAATCATATTACTTTTGATAATTGGATTCGTATTTGCTCCTACAGTTTTTGGAGTAAGTAATAATTCAAAAATTTATATGTTGGGAGACTCCAGATTTGTAGGAATGCAACAATTTGATAGCGATGACTCAAGTCTTCATATCTATCACGCAAAAGTCAGCGAAGGCTATTCTTACCTTACAAAAACCTGGAATCAAATTAAAGACTTGCCACAAAAAAACGACTATATAATTATAAATTTTGGAGTAAATGATTTAGGAAATATAAATAAATATATTGAATTTATAAATAATATGACAGAAGAAACAGACGCTAAGATAATTTTTATGACAGTAAATCCTGTGGATGAAATAAAAGAAGCTTCTCACGGATATACTATTAAAAATTCAGCAGTAAATGATTTTAATATAAAGTTTGTTGAAAATTGTAACGATAATATATATATTATTGATACAAATTCTTATTTAAATAAAGAAGGATTTTCAACTCAAGATGGAATTCATTTTAGTAAAAGTACATATGAAGACATTTTGAATTATTTAAATCTATATATCCAAAATTTTGAAGAATAAAAAAAAGAGGCTTTTGCCTCTTTTTTTAAATTTTAACCATTAAGTTACTAGTATCTGTCGGAATCGCATATCTAGTATCTACATTCAAGAATTCTATAACTTTCTTCAAATTTTCTCTTTTTGTAATAAAATATGTAAGTTCTGGGTTCATTCTAGAACGAAGATTTAGACACGTAAACAGACTATCACTAAACTTATCTACATTTACCTCATAAACAGCCATATCTAGGGAATTCTTAGAATATTCTCTACAAACAATAGCATAATCCTTTGGCGTAAATAGCTTAGCAACTTCTTCTTTTGAATAACTCATAATTCCTCCTTCAAGTGTAAGCACTTATTCAAAAATTTTAAATTAATTAATCATAAATTGCATTAGGGTCTAAATCCTGAGGACTCTGCCAATAATACCCTCTATCAAGAAGCATATTTTTCTTATAGTTCCAATAAATATGACAAAATCCAAGACCCTTTGGATAATCTTTAAATTTTTCTTCAAGAAGCTTATCTACTTCTTCCATAACTTCATTTGGAATATTTTGATTCTGTTCCATAATTTCTCCTTAGTACATATTTTTATAATTATATTATATATCAAAAATCTATTAAAAACAATAAAACAAGAAGGTCATTAATAAAATATGTTAAAAATTTAAAATATAAAAAATAAGATAATTTATATTTGTCTAAAACCATAACATAATAGAGAAGTTTTTTAGTAAGGAGATAAAAAATGTCATTTACAAGAGAAGAATTTCAACAAGAAAAAGAATATATAAAAAATAACTTTCTTTTTGATATAAAAGATGAAAAAATGAAAAATTTAATATCCGAAGCAGTTACTGTTATGGAAGATATCTCAAGAGATAAACTCTTTTTAGAGAACGTAGGAATTAGCCTTACAAAACTGGAAGAAATAAATATAAAAAGAAATATCCCTAGAAATGCAGAAGGATGCTTTTCTATAAAAACAAAAGAAGATACACCAAATGAAATAGATAAAATAAACATCTCTTTACGAAATAATTTAGATAATGAATTAGAAGTAAAAACACTTAGACACGAATTAGTCCATTTAATGTCTCAAAATAATTTTGATGAAAAAGAAAATGGACTTGGAATAAATTTAAGATGTTTAGATGAAATTATTACAGAAATGTATGCAAAAAAAATAGGTCAATATCTAGATGGAGAGATAATAAAACCAAGAAGAGTAAAAACAAAACAAGAAGGTTTAAGTTTTATAAAATTAGAAGGTGGTTATGAATCAATAGCTGGATATGCTTATGCCCTTGACGCAATTCTAGGAGATGAAATATTTTCAGAAAAATTTAATCATTTCCCTAGATTAGATAAATATAGAAATCAATTAGAAACATTGGATGGAATTCTTAGTGAAACATTCGCAAATCCAAATAAAGAAAATTTTAAAAATTTATCAAAACAAATGTTGTTTATAGGAGACACATTTATAGAAAATTTTGACAAAGAAGAAATGTCTAAAAAAATGTTCTACAACAAATATATGGATTTTAGAGAAGAGCTCTTAACATATGGAACACCACAGTATATTAAGAAAGACTTAGCAAGACTTGATAAGAAATTTGCTCAAAAAATTCTAGAAAAAGAATCTATGACTTGGGACGAAGAAGGAAAATTGTTAGAAATAATTAATAAAAAGGATGTTTCTTATGACCAGTTTTTATTAGAATCAAAATTAACTCTTGCTGAACTTATTAATATAAAAGTTGGTAACAAAACATTTATAACAGAGAATCTAAAAGAAGCAAAAGAATACGATAAAAAGGTGAAAAAAGTCGAATCCTTTGAAGAAATATTAGACTTACCAACAACAAAACTTACAGAAATTACAAAAAACAAAAAAGATTATCCATATTATATGACTGCTTCTTCTATGCTGAAACAAGGTTTTTCAAATGAAAAAACGTTAAGAGAAATAAAAGGAGCAATCCTTTATGAAAAATATGAATTAGAAACAAGTCCATATACTACTAAAGCAAATGCTCTATATTGTGATGAAGACGGAAGAAATCTTTTATATGCATTAGCAAGAACAAAACTAAACAATATAGACTTTTATTATCAAGTATATGAAGAAATAATAAAAAGTGATAGCCCAAGTGAAGATATATTTCTTGATTTCGATAAAGTATTAAATTGTATAAAACAAAAAGATAGAAATGGTTTAGATGCCTTTGATTATGGTTTAAAATATGAAAACTCATCATTTTTAGCAGAAACAATAAACCAAGTGGATTATTATGGTGAAAATTTAAATAGTTTTTTAATAGAACATATAAGTTCCATAAGAGAAAATCCAAATACATTCTTTGATGCAGTACAGATGTTATCAGAACATAAATACCACGTATTAGAAGATATGTTTGTTTCAATAGCAGAAGAACCAGATTGGAATAAATTCCCATTAAAAGATATTAAAAATAATAAAAATCAGAATATGGCACTTTACTTTGAATCAAATGCATATAGTATTTGTTCTCACGGACACGACCTTGGAATTTTAGATGGATATTTTAATTCAGATAAAGTTGCAAAAGATTTCTTAGCAACAAAAGAATTAGCTATGAAGCAATACCTTTCAAAAAATGGAATGACTGCTTTTGAAAAAGATAAATCAGGAACATCAGCTTGGGAATATTTCTTAACATTAAGAGATTTTGAAGATAAAGACACTAAAGAAATACTATTTACTCATTTAGCATCATTTGAAAATCCTTATACAGCTTTAGATGATGTATCTTATGAAAAGATAAAAAATAACCCTGAAGTATTTAATTCTTTAACAGAATTCTATGGAAATCAAGTTGGATATTTAAACGTACAAGTAGATGGAATTAAAATTCCTTTAATAAATGCAATAATGTTTGATAAATCAAATGATTCTATGGAAATAGCAGAAAAAATGATTCCAAAGTTAAGTGATGAAATAAAAGACTATCTTGCAGATACTTCTTATGCAATGCTTGAAAGTATTGGAAACAAGAAACTTTTTGAAATTTTATTAAAGAATGAAATAAATGTTTTTAAAGAAAATAAAGAAGGAATATCTTCTTTTGATAAATTCTTTACAAACTTAACAAGACAAGAAGTTTTTGAATTATCATATTTAAAAACAAATTCTGGAGAAAAAATAGATAAACTTTTCGATAAATTTATAGAAAATAAAGATAAAAAAGAAGAATACAAAGAAGTAATAAATGAATGTTCTTTTGGAACATTTCTTGGATAAAAAAAGAAGGAGTAGAACTCCTTCTTTTTTGTTTTTTACTTATTGTTATCAGTAGAACCAAAGCCACCAACTCTATCAGCATCAGCATCATCATCTTCAGTAATTCCGTAGATAGTAAATATTCCCTGACAGAATCCATTACCCTTTTCAACTTCAAAAGTAGCCTTTCTAGAATTTACAACTTCATCATTGTTTACAATATAAGCCATAATATGACCTTCATTCTTGGCTTCAAAATAATCGCTATCAATAATGCCTCTTGTATTTGCAATTCTAATGCCATACTTAAATCCGTGACCACTTCTTGGATTTAAATCTAAAAACCAATCCTCTTCAATTCTACATCTAAGTCCAGTAGGAATTACAATTCCGCTTCCAAAAGGAAGACTGATATCAAAAGGAGCAGGAATATCATATCCAGCACTTCTTTTAGACCCTCTTTTTGGAAGTTTAATTCCATCATAAATCTTTCTAACTTCATCTTCAGTGTAATTAGGAAACTTCTCAGAAAAATCCTTAAAAAACTGTTCAAAAGAAACTTTGTAAAACTTTGCAATCTTATGCATTTTTAGCCCTCCATAAAAAATATTCAAATATATACTATGTCAAATTTTAATAAATAGCAATAATATATTAAATTTTTTTGTACTCGTGAACTACTCCGACTTAGAACTTTATAGTAAGGAAATAAAACGTATTCATCCTTCATATTTACGACCAATATCGTTGAAGTAGGGTTTTTCTGCTAGGTTTTGATAAAATTCAACTTTCTCTTCAAGTTCTTTAACTCTGTTTTCTAATTTTTCTAAATACCAAAGAAGATTTGAAACATTTTCAGAATCAGTTAAATCAACCCTGCCACTAGTATGAAAAATTTCTTTCTTTAAATCACTCATAATACAATACCTCCTTATAAAAAAACAAATGGGGGCTTTCAAAGAAGCCCCATTTAAACTGGACCTGAGGGGAGTCGAACCCCTGTCCAAAAGCCACTATTTAAAGCTTCTACATACTTATCTTGTTTTTATACTACTTTAATAATCTAAACAAGCAAACTTATTAAAATAGACTGAAGAAAATCTTAGTTGTATTTCTCTACAGTTTTCTTTATACAAAGCAACCACTAAAGAATGAATCTTTGATTATACAGCGGTGATACTATCAAAGATGGTTGCCATTAGGCAACTGCTAATTCTGAATTATCTTCAGCGTTTATTATTTTGTGTCGGATTAACGAGGTGTCCACGTCCTCGGTATGCTAACTCTAACTTCATAGCCCCTGTCGAAACCTAATTCAAGCCCATATATAATTTTATTTAAACGCCTCTAAAAGTATAAAACAAAGGGGACTAGTTCTAAAGCCCTAGTCCCCAGCATCTTATACTGTCTGCTTCTCCAAATTACGAAGCTGTCTCCTAAGCTTTCTAACGATTTGTGCGTTATCCTTAGGTCTATTCTCCAAAACACTAATTCTATTCTGAATCTGCTTAATAACTACCTCTCTATCCATTGGGGTAATCCTCCTTTTTTCTTGATATTAATATTATAGCATACAAAAAGTATTTAAGCAATTCTAATTAAATATTTTTTGTAAATTATTTTCAGTCAATAGTTACATACTTTGTAGGTGCATCTTCATCATAAGAAACATTATCAATTACATTCTCGTGAACATCACAAGTATCTTCGAAACAATTATCTTCGCACTTATGAAGACCTGTCTCTAAATCAATTTCATCTTCCAAATCTAAATCTTCAAAATCGTCATCCCACTCATCGTGTTCACACTGACAATCCTTACAATCACATCCACAATCATCAAGCTTATCAACTACACCATCAATAAACTCCTCGATTTCATCGTGGAAAATAAATCCAAGACCAACTCCAATTGCACCAGCTCCTAAAGCTAACCATTTTAAACCCTTCATAATATATACTCCTTTTTTATTATTTTTTAAAAATCTAAACTATTCGCTAAAGCTATTAAAGTGGCATCAAATGCTTTAAATAAAAGATAGCCAATTGCTCCGCCAATTATAAACGCTGAGCCCACTTTAATTAGAGTCATAGGACAAGCCCCCTTTTTCTTAAATACAAAATTTAAAAATCAAGGTTTAGTTTTCGTTTTTCATAGTATAAAATCTATTTTAAAAAAAATCAACTATTAATAAGCTCCTGAATTATTATTAAAGTCAACTTCAGATGGGTTAAATTCGCCAGAAGCCCCATCTGTAGAACTATTTGCTGTATTTGTTGAATTGGTCGTATTAGCTGTGTTTGTCGTGTTATTCAAATCAGAAGTTTCAGGATTTCCATTTTCACCATCTATATTTGTTTGATTTGTCGTTTCATCTGTACTACTTTGATTTTCATTTGTTTGATTTTCCAAAGTATCAGAGTCAACAGTTGTTTCTTCAATATCAGCATCATCTATAGTTAACTTAGTCAAAACATTCTCAATTGTACTTCTTGTAATTTCAGGAATCTTAGGACTTGTTACAGTAAGGTCATTCTCAGCATATAAAACATCATCAACAATTCCACAAAGATTTCCATTATATCTAATAAGTATTAAAGGAGTGTTTACGTTTGTTTTAGCAGCAAGTTCATTTAATCCATTTACAAATTCTGTTGTAAACGAAGCATAATACTCGGAAGTATTTGTCTCTTCTAACTCTAAAAGTCCTACAACATTATTATTAATAATCATTGGATAATAATAGAAAATTCTATCGTCATCAACGTTGAAACACTTCATTCCTTGACCAAGATAAACTTCATCTTTTTGTTCTTTAGTCCACTTTGAACCAAGATTCTTAGGAAATTCATCAAGAGCAACAACATCTACAAGGAAGTCAATATTATTAATAGAATATAGTTTATTTGTAGATACTTCGCTCATTACCCAATTAGGAATAGTTGAAGTAATTGAAGTATCACTAAACATAATCTGCTTAAAATCATATGAATAAGATTTTTCCATTTCAAGGTCTAATCCATTATCACCTTTACTTTCATATCCTTGTTTTCTATCTTCTTTATTTAGAGTAGGTGTAACTTCAGCTTTCTTCTTAGATTGAGCACTTGCTACAAGTTCAATAGAAGATATATAAATTTGAGCTGGATAAGAATCAATAACTGTACCATTATAATAAACTGTAACAGTATCACCAACTTCAAATTTCATATCCTTAATATCTGAGAATGTCATATTCTCACTAGATGCAAAAATCTGTTCAGTATCAACAAGTTCTTTAGATTCATCATCAAGATTAATTAAATAACCAAGTTTATATTTTTCAACAATATCACCTGTAACTGTATGATAATTTACGTGAAGTTTAATTAAATTCCTGATAAATTCATTAAAACCGCTAGGAAGATAACAAGCATCACCGATATATTGCTTAGTATCACCAACATATCCATAATCCCTTGTTAAAAACATACCAATAATAGTTCCATTATTAAAATCCACCCAAATACCACAACTACCATCTATTTTATTTTCATCACTAACAGGTCTAAAAAGACCATCGTTACAATATTTTTGAATTCTACCAAGCATTTCTTTCTCTGTAATATCAAAAGTACTTCCATCAGATAAAGAAATAGTAATTTTATCAGTTCTCCACATTTCATCAATTTTTGATTCAGAAATCTTAGGAATAATTACTGTAAACAAAAGAACAATAAAGAGAACAACTCCAATACAAGCATAAAAATATTTATTTTTAATAAGCTGTTTAAAAAAAGACATAATTTTCTCCTTAAAAAAATATTTACATAATAATTTTACAATGAAATTAACATAAATGCATTGAAATACCTCGCAGTAAACTGTAAGGATGGTTAAAAACCATCCTTATTTTATTGC
>AUXO011131382.1_pt1 | contig 11222 bp, 9 predicted proteins | sample 768731 | NCBI WGS metagenome assembly AUXO01 (sample SAMN02715735, study PRJNA202380) | gut metagenome | biome: sheep rumen | host: Ovis aries | place: New Zealand: Palmerston North | reverse complement strand
TAATTCTTTAGATGATTTAGCAATAAAATTTACACTTGTATCATTCATGTTTGCGATAAATACAAATCCATTTACTTTATTTTGTAGTGTATCGATCATATTTTTCAAAACGTTAAAATCTAGTCCTTCTAATTTTAAAATTAATGTATTAATATTATTTATTACTTTTATATTCTTTGTAAATTCATCGATTTTTTCTAATATTTTTTCTGATTTTTTCTGCATATATTCTTTTTCTAAATCAGCAACTGCTTTTTTTACCATATTTAGTTCATTTAAATTAAATAATATGTCACTATAATTTTGTGGTTTATCATTGTTTATATCTACTTTAAAGTCAAGATTTATATTTTCTGATTCTGCGGATGCTATTATACTGTGTGCTTTATTTAATAAATTTAACATATTGTCATTATATGGTTTTATTGATTCATATAATTCTCTTTTGATGTTATCTGCTGTTGTTGCTTCTACTCTATATGTATTTTGGCCTTTTGATTCAATAGAGATGATTGCAAATTTTTCAATTTCTGAACTATTTTTTACATGTGTTCCACCACATAATTCTATTGAATCGCCAATTTTTACTACTCTTACTATATTTCCATATTTTTCTCCAAATAAAGCCATAGCTCCTAATTTTTTTGCTTCATCTATTGGCATTTCATTTATTTCTGTTTCATATGCATTATCAATTCTTTCTTGAACTTTTTTTTCAATTTCAATTATTTGTTCATCTGTAATTTTTCCATCATATGTAAAATCAAATCTTAATCTTTTATCATCTACTTTTGATCCTGCTTGATGTACATCATTTGATAATACTATTTGTAATGATTTTTGTAATAAATGTGTTGCAGAATGATTTCTACATATATTTTTTCTAAATTGTGCATCTACGCGGGCAGTTACTTCTTCTCCAACTGTTAAAGTTCCAAATAATTTTACTTGATGGAAATATTGCTTATTAGGTCCTTTAAATCCACCTACTATTTCTATTACATTTTCATTTACTATTATTATGCCTTCATCAGATATTTGTCCTCCTGATTCTACATAAAATGGTGTTTTATCAAGTACTATGTATCCTTCATTTTCTATTTGGTCTACAAATTTTTCTCCATCAAATAAAGCGATTATTTTACTTGATGTTTCTAATGTATCATATCCTACAAATTCACATTCGTTATCAAAATTTAGCAGTTCTTCATTTTGAATGCTCATACTATTTATTTTTTCTTGAGAAGAACGTGCTAGTTCTTTTTGTTCATTCATGTATTTTTCAAATTCATCACGTGATACACTAAATCCTGCTTCATTAGCATATTCCTCAGTTAATTCGAATGGAAATCCATATGTATCATATAACTTGAATGCATCTTCACCACTAATTATTTGATTACTGTTTTTTAATATTTCTCCAAGTCTTTTTTCGCCGCTAATTAATGTTTTATTAAATAATTTTTCTTCTAATGCGATTTTTTTATTAACTCTTTCTTTTTGTTCTTCTAAATATGGATATGAATATGACATAATTTCAACGACTTTATCTGCAATTCTTTCTACAAATGGACTTTTAATTTTTAAATTTCTTCCATATCTAACTACTCTTCTTAATAATCTTCTTACAATGTAATCTCTTCCATTATTTCCAAAATTTGCTCCATCAGCAAGTGCAAATACTACTGCTCTTGTGTGGTCTGCTATTATTTTAAATTCTTTTTGACCTTCATATTTTATTCCAGATAGTTCTTCTATTGTTTGCATTAATGGCATAAATAAATCTGTTTCAAAATTTGTTTTTGTACCTTGTAGAATGCTTAATATTCTTTCTAATCCCATTCCTGTATCTATGTTTTTGCTTGGTAATTCTGGATAATTTTTTCTATCTAATCCAGGGGTTGCATTGTATTGACTAAATACATTATTCCAAATTTCTATGTATCTATCATTTTCTATTTCTTTTTTTAATAAATCTAAGCCAATGTTTTCTGGATCAAATTCTTCTCCTCTATCAAAAAAGATTTCACTATCTGGGCCACTTGGACCAGCTCCAATTTCCCAAAAATTTGTTGAAAGAAGGATTATGTGATCTTGTTCCACTCCTAGACTTCTCCAAGTATTATATGCATCTTTATCTTCTGAATATATAGTCATATATAATTTTTCTTTTGGGATATCTAACCAGTTACTACTTGTTAAAAATTCATAAGCAAATTTAATTGCATCTTTTTTAAAATAGTCGCCTATTGAAAAATTGCCTAACATTTCAAAAAATGTTTGATGTCTGGCTGTTACTCCAACATTTTCTATATCATTTGTTCTAATGCATTTTTGAATATTTGCCATTCTTCTATTTTCTGGTACAACTGTTCCATCAAAGTATTTTTTTAATGGAGCTACTCCTGCGTTAATCCATAATAATGTAGGATCATCTGCTGGGATAAGTGAGGCACTTTCAATAATTTGATGATTTTTTGATTTCCAAAATTCAAACCACATATTTCTAAATTCTATATTCGTTAATTTTTTCATTTATAATTCCTCCAACATTTTATCCACTATTTTTTCTAAATAATCTAAATCTGAATTATTATTTATTATGTAATCATAATTATTGAAATTATCTAAACCAGTTTCTGTTAATGATTTTTTTTGATCATTTGTCAATCCGTTTTCAAAATTAGGTCTTTCTACTTTTATAAGTTTGACATTTTTAAATTTTTCTTTTGGAATCAACAATTCTTCTTCTAATCTAGCATCACTAATTGTAATAATATCAAAAAAATATGACAACACTTTAATATCTTCTATCATTCTATTTACAAATAAATATCTATCTATTTGTTTTCTTATTAAATTTGTTCCTAAATCAATTAATAGTTGTCTTGGTTTTGTTTCATCTGATCCATCCCAATTTGTTATTTTTTTTGCATATTCTTTTATATATGATGAATATTGTAAATTGATTATTTTTTTATTCTTTTTTTCATAATATTTTTTTATAAATTCTGCAGATGTATCTTTTCCTGCTCTTGCTTTTCCACTTAATATAATTATTTTTGGATTTTTGTTTTCAAATTCCATAAATTCCTCCTAATTGTATGATAAAATTTCATACTTATCATCTAAAAATAGTAAAATCGATTTTATAATTGCGATTGTAGGAGTTGCTACTAACATTCCGATTATACCCCAGAAATGTCCAAATATTAATAATCCTAGGATTATTGTAACTGGATGTAATTTCATAGTTTTACTCATGACTATTGGATTTAATATATTACTTTCTAAGAATTGTGCTACAAAAATTGATATTAATGTTATTATTCCTACTACTGGTCCTTGTGAAAATCCTACAAGAACTGCTGGAATTCCTCCAATATATGGTCCTGCATATGGGATTATATTCGTAATACCACAAAATAAACCAAAAAGAATTGGTGCTTTTAGACCTGCTATAAAGAATCCTATTGTAGATAAAATAAATACTGATGTTGCACATATTAATGTTCCTTGAACATATTTTCTCAATGATGTATTTATTTCATTTATTATTCCATTATATGAATCTCTGATATTTTTGGGTATTACACCATTTATCGCATCACTTACATTGTCAAAACTCATTAGTAAGTAAAAACCTATTATAAAACCTATTACAAGGCTTCCAAGTCCTGAAAAAATAGATGATACTACTTTAACAGTAAGTGAAGGTAATGAACTTGTCAATTCGCTTCCTATCTCTTCTAATTTGTTAAATAAATTATTTTTTAAGTTTGATACATCAAATCCTTCAATATTACTTATGTTATTAAATATGTCATTAATCCAATTTTTCAATGTATTTGATATTGTTGGAATACTTTTTACTATCTCATTTATTTGTTCTGTTAAAACTGGTATTAGTGCACTTAGGATTAGTATTATAATTGCAATTAATAGTAAATAAACAATTGTAGTTGCAATAGCTCTATTTATTTTATGTTTTTTTATTTTTTTAACAATTGGATCAAGTAGCCATGCGATTACTATTCCTATAAATAATGGGGATACTATTTTTAATATACTAATTATAAATTTTCCTATTTTCCATTCTTTGAATATTAATGTTATTGCATATATAGCTACTATTATTAAAAATATGTATGCTATTTGTAAAATACTTTTTGAAGTACCTATTACATCATTTAATTTTTTTATATCTATTTCTTTTTCTGCTACCTTTTTATTAAACATAAACAACACCCCTATAATTGTATCATATTTTTATTAATTATGTTCATTTTTCTTGGTAAAAATCATTTAAAATACATAATTTTACATAAAGTAAAAAAAACTTATACTGTCATAAGTTCTTCTTCTTTAGATTTTAATTTATCATCTACAATTTTATTATATTTGTTGATTAATTCTTGAATGTCATCTAAACTTGATTTTTGTTCATCTTCAGTCATTTCAGATTTTTTTATTTTATTATTTACATCTTGTCTTATATTTCTTAAGTTTATTTTTGCATCTTCAGAAATTGATTTTACCTGTTTTACATAATCTTTTCTTGTTTCTTCTGTTAATGCTGGAATATTTAGTATTACTACTTCTCCATTATTATTTGGTGTAAGGCCTATATTTGCCTCATATATTGCTTTTTCTATTGCACCTAGACAAGATTTATCAAATGGTTTTATCATTAATTGTCTTGCCTCAGGAATTGAAATATTTGCTAATTGTTTTAGCGGTGTATCTGCTCCATAATATGATACCATTACGCCATCTAAAATTGATGGATTAGCACGTCCTGCTCTTACGTTTGCAAATCTTTTCTCCATAGTTTCTATTGCATTTTCCATTTCAAGTTCAGTTTCTGTTAAAATATCGTCCATTTTCTTCCTCCTTATTTTTATTATATATTTTTTTAACTTTTAGTCAACTATTCATTTGAAGTATTTTCTAATATTTCTTGTAATTTGCAAATACCAAAATAGTTGTCTGAATTACTTTTTTCATAATTTAAAAAGTCTTTTGTGTTATCAAATGTTTTATTATTTAATCTTGTTTGTGATATTTTTTTTATACATGGATTTAGATATTCTTCAAATATTTCCTCCATTTTTTCTTTTGAAAGATTTCCATAAAAACTTAAACTATTTTCTACGTTATCTGGTAGGTATTGTTTTAATATTTTTTCTTTTTCTTTTATTAAGTTAGTATCTATATCTTCTATTAGTAATAGCATATAGTAATCCTTTAATATCATATTTAAGTTTAAGTTTCTAAAATTTAGTATGTTATTATAGATTGCTTTATTTTTTGAATTAATTTTTTCTTTTAATATTTCAGAAATATTTTTATAATTTCCATTTTCATTATATTCAATTTTCAATATTTCATTTTCTTTTATTAATTCTTTTATTTCTATATTTTTATATGATTCTTCAAATATTTCATTATCTGTATAATATTTTTTTTCATTTTTTGTATTTATTGTATAGTTATTGTTGTAGAATTGCTTTACTTTTTCCATAAAGTAATTATCAAATTGATCAATATCTTCTGCAATATCTTTAAAGATTGATATTGAATTTATTAGTAATAAATTGTCATAATTAATTACTGATTCGACTTTTTTTCCTTTTTTTTCTATCAATTCATCTATTAATTTATGTGTTTGAATAAATTCATTATTCTTTAATATAATTTTACTTATTCTTTTTAATAGGTTAATGAACGGATTTATGTTATTTTCTAAGCTACAATCTATATGATTATAATTAATTATTATCATACTATCTATTTCTTTATCTTCAAATGCATATTCAATTTCTTCTTTTATATTTAATTTTATTTTTAATATTTTATTTAATAAGTCTGAAAATATTTTTTTATCAAAATATTCATATCTATAATTTGTATATAGTTGTAAAATTATAATATTTAGCGTTTTTTCATCTATGTCTATTTTATTATATATTTTAAATAGTAAAAGATTTGTTAAATCATCATAGCTTATTTGATCTTCATTGATTATTTCTTCAAAATATTCTTCTGCCATTTTTAAAAATTTATTATAATTAAATATTGTTTCTAATTTTTCTATATATGATTTAAAAGCATCATTTATTTCTTCGTTTTCTTTTAATGTATTATAGATTATACAATAAAGATTTCCTCTTAATAATGATAGTTCTGTATTTTGTAAATATGTTTTTTTACTATTTATAAGTTCTATATATTTATCCAGTACTTTAAATATATATGTGTCTATTCCATAATTAATTGTTTTAGTTATTATATTGGCTAAACTTATTAGTGCAAATATTTTATTTTTTAATTTTATATTTGAATTACAAAATACTTCATCATAAATTTGTTCAATGTTATTTATAAATATTTCATAGTTTATTTCTTTTTTTAATTTCCATTTTTGAGTAATTTCAATTATTTGAAAACAATATAACATATATGTAATGATGTCTTGATAATTTATATCTTCAAATTCCTTTATTTTTTGGAATTTTTCTTTGGCATCTTCTAGATTTATCTTTGGATTTATTTTTATTTCTTTGATATATTCATTTAATGATTCAAAATAAATATCCTTATTCATAATGCTCACTTAGCCTTTCTAGTTTTTTTATGTATGTATTTATTAATGAGACATAAGAAGCAAAAAGTTCTTCATTTTTATCTTTGTAATAATTTGCCTTCTCTATCAAGAATAAAATCATTATTTTAGTATTATCTATGTTATTAATGTCTTCAAAATATTTCATGTTATCACCTTTTTTTATTATACAACAAAAGAAAAAAAATGTAAAAATATTTACATTTTATTTTTTAATTTATTGTAAATGCTAATTCATTTGATAATTTAGACTCATAAGGATTACGGATCTTTGTGATTGGGGCTGTATCATTATATACTTGTCTTGTATATATTCGATAAGCTCCAGCTTCACTTATTTCTTTATAACTATATCCATTTTTTTTAGTCATATCTTGCCACTGGCCATCATTAATTTTAATTTGGCTTGTGTATTTTGGATTACTGCTTACATTATTTATTATAACATATGCTTTTGATGAAATTGTTTCTTGACTTGTTGTACATCCTGATGTATTATTTGCAATATTTGTACAATTTATTTGAACAATAGGTGGTATTGCTTCTAAAGCATCATTGCCATAATGAATATCAACCAAATTCCCTTTGTATGTTACATTTTCTATTTTTACATTCGCACCACTAGATATTGTTATTGTTCCTGATGAATTTGTAATATAATTTCCTGTTCCCGTTAAATTTTCTGATGAAATGCCACTTGTAAATGATAATGTTCCACTTGTTACTTTATAATTGAATGCAAATCCTTTATCAGGAATAGCTATTTTATAGGTTGTATTTCCACCACTTATTTTAAATCCATTTGGGGCACTAACTGTATCGGTACTAAAAGTTGCAAGTGCTGTTGAATTATAAGAATTTGCTATATATGTTTCTATTATTGGAGTTTCTGGAAGCCTATCTGATAGATATGTAATTCTTGCATGTGCCGTAGATTTATTTCCTTTTATTGTTTCATTTCCATTATATCCTGGCATATAATTTCCTGATAGTATTATTGAAGGAGATAATATATTACTTGTAGTTATTGTCATTTCACCACATACCATTTCTTCTGAATATTTCTTACATCTTAGATTATTATTGTTATTGGTTGGATCTGTAAAAATTGTTGATGTTATTTCACTACTATTTCCTGCTTCCATAATTTTATTTGTAATTGTTGAAATAGAAGCATTATTATCATGTGCCGTACATTCTTGATCTGTACAAGCATTCAATGAAATAAACAACATATCTGATTGATTTAGCATTAAAATTGCATGTGTGTATGAGCCTCCATTATCGCTTGAGTTAATTTGTTTTCCCCATAGTTCTACTTTGTAATATCCTGCTTTTGGTGTTTCAAAAATATGTGCTTCATTTTTTTCGTCAAACGAATATGTTTTATTGTTAAACATTAAATTATCTTTTATTTCATTTTTGGCTTTATCAAATGCAATTTTTCTTCTTGTTAGCATTGCCATTATTAATGTTAGTATTATTAAAAAAAGTATTAATAATGCATAAATAATGCTTGAAATTGCAAATGCTTTATTATTTAATCTATATTTTTTATTCATAAATAAGACCCCTTATCTTAATTTTATTTTATCAAATTTATTTTTATAAGTCTATAGGGCAAATTTCAAAATAATATTTTATTTATAAAAAAAGAATGTTTTAATCACATTCATTGTTTTTATAATTTAAGCATTCTTTGTCTAATTCGTTTATTAATTCATCTACTTGTTCAAAGTTATCAAGTTTTGCTCCACTTGCCATAGCGTGTCCCCCACCACCATGTCTTGCTGCAACTGTATTGATAACCGGTCCTCTTGACCTTAATGAAGCTCTAATATTATTATTTGCTATATCTTCTGAAAATAGCCCCCATGCTACTATTTCATCTATGTAGTTTAGTTCGTTGACCATGTTACCAGCTGTTGCTGCATCTACATTATATTTATTCATTACTTCTTTAGTTATTTTTAAATATCCAAATCCATTTTCTGTTACTTGGATGTTTGAATAAATGTAACCTAAAAATATTTTTTCTTTTAGGGGTCTTAAATATAGGTTTGTGTATAGCTTTGTAAAATCTATTTTTGTTTTCTTAATTAATCTTGACACAAGGTCAAAAGTCTTAGGCGTCGTATAATTAAATAAAAATCTTCCGGTATCAGCAACTAGACCAATATATAATTTTTCGGCAGCGCTTTTTGTTATTTCTAATTTAGTATGTTCTACTAATTCCAGTATCATTTGAGATGCACTACTTGCAGTATCATCGATAAATTCTATATTACAAAATTTTTCTATAAATGGATGATGATCTATTTTTATGCTTTCTTTAAACATTGAAAAATTTGTTATATCAACACGTTTTTTATCAGGTGTATCTGTAACAATTAGTAGGGCATTTGATATATCATCGTCTAATTTATCTAATGATCCTATAAACTTAAATTTTGCTGCAGGACATCCTACTGCATATACTTTCTTTTTTGGAAATTTATTTTTTATTATTTCTTTTAATCCTATTTGGCTTGCTAATGCATCTGGGTCTGGACCAATATGACGTGCAATTACTATTGTGTCATATTCTTTTATTTTTTTATAGATTTTTTTATATATATTATACATACCCCTTCACACTTTCTATTTTGCTAAATCATATGTATCAATTGCTATCATTAATTCTTCATTTGTTGGTATTACATAACATGGAATTTTTGAATTTTTTGTTGAAATTAATCCTTCGGTTCCAAATGCTTTTTCATTTGCTTCTTCATCTAAATGTATACCAATTACATCAAGTCTCTTCATTATTTCTGCTCTAAAAGGTGCTGATTTTTCTCCCATTCCAGCTGTAAATATTATTGCATCTACACCTTTCATCTCAAAATAATATTTTGCAATATAATCTGTTACTCTATCTACAAACATATCACGGGCTAAAATTGCTCTTTTATCATTTTCTTTACATGCTTCTACTATATCTCTTGCATCACTATAATGTCCGCTTATTCCTAAGAATCCGCTTTCTTTGTTCATGATTCTATCTATTTCATCAATTTCCATACCTTTTCTTACCATGTATGGAACAATTGTTGCATCGATATCTCCACAACGTGTTCCCATGATTAGACCTGCATTTGGTGTAAGTCCCATTGATGTATTTACACATTTGCCATTAACTATAGCTGAAATACTTGCTCCACTTCCAAGGTGACATGTTATTAATCTTGTATCATTTTTTCCAAGAATTTCATTTGCTCTCATGGCAACATATTTATGACTAGTACCATGTGCTCCAAATTTTCTAACATTATATTTTTCATTCCAATCATATGGAAGTGCATATAAATACTTTGATTCATCCATTGTTTGGTGGAATGCTGTATCAAATACCACTACTTGTTTTGCTTTTGGAAAAACTTCTAAAGCAGCTCTAATTCCTACTAATGCTGCAGGATTATGTAAAGGTGCTAAAGGTGCTAGTTCTTCTATTTTGTCTAATACATCTGTTGTTACTTCAACTGATTTGTCAAAATATGCTCCACCTTGTACAATTCTATGTCCTAATCCTTTAATTTCCTCTAATCTGTCAACTATGTTATATGCTTTTAATTCATCTACTATTATTTCAAATGCTTGTTTATGATTTTTTACCTCTGTTGTTTTTTCTATTTTTTCTCCGTTTATTTTTAATGTATAAAAGCTTCCTATAATTCCTATTCTTTCAATATATCCAGATATTAGTTCTTGCTTTTCTGGCATCTCATATGCAGTAAATTTCATTGAAGAACTTCCTGCATTTACTGATAATATTTTCATTTTTGTCCTCTTTTCTATATTTCGTATTCTAGAATACATCCATTATTTATTACTAAATCCAAAAATTTAGTATTTTCATCAAATCCTTTTATAATGTAATTTAGTGCTCTAATAGGTGCGTCATGTGAAACTATTAGAATTGTTTTATCACTATAATTAGTTTTTAATTCATTATAAAAATCTTGCACGCGGTTAAATAAATCTTGTATTGGTTCTACTCCTCCAAAGTTTGAATTTGCTTTATAATCCCAATATAATTCCTTATTATATAATTCTGATTCTTTAGTTTCAAATATTCCTAAATTTCGTTCAATAATTCTATTATCAATTATATATTTGTGATCTGTAATTATCTTTAATGAGTTTATAGCTCTTATCAATGGACTTGATATACAAATATCAAATTGTATATTACTTAAAACATCCTTTACATATCTAATTTCTTTTTCACCATTCTTATTAATATCGTTATCTATTATTCCTTGCATTAAATGATTTAAATTGTAATCAGTTTGACCATGTCTTACTACATATAATTTCATTATTCTTTTCCCTCTGGCTTCATTGTTGGGAATATTATTACATCTCTGATTGATGGAGCATTAAATGCTAGCATTATTAATCTATCGATTCCAACTCCTAAACCTGAAATCGGTGGCATTCCTTGTTCCATTGCTGTTAGGTAATCTTCATCTAAATCCATTGTTTCGTCATCACCTTGTGCTTTTGCTTCTAATTGTGCTTCAAATGTTTGTCTTTGTTGTTCTGGATTTACTAA
>AUXO014690334.1_pt1 | contig 11223 bp, 15 predicted proteins | sample 768731 | NCBI WGS metagenome assembly AUXO01 (sample SAMN02715735, study PRJNA202380) | gut metagenome | biome: sheep rumen | host: Ovis aries | place: New Zealand: Palmerston North | reverse complement strand
TGTTCTTCAACATTGGAAAGATCATATCCCTGTGAAACAAGAGTAGCTACTGACTGGGTCTTTTCGCCAAACTTATTCCAACCTGCAGCGATATTATCTACAGAAAGAGATTTGATGAGAGATTCACCAGCAGCAATTGCTCTATTTGTAATGTTTACAAGAGCAGTAGTACCAATAACATCGAGAGCAGAAAACTTAGCATTTACAGTCTCTACTGCCGAAATAAGAGGATTCATGTTAAATTTGTTAGCGGAACTCTGAAGTTCTTCCAAACCTTTAGACGATCCATCTAACTTTAACGCAGCTTTAAGCTTATCGAGCGTGTTGAGACTCGTTGCGACATTCTTTTCAAACTGAGCATTGTCGAACTGCATCTCTACTACACGTTCATCAATAACACTCATAGGCTGGTAACCTCCTTCCAAGCAGAGTCTGCAATTTCATCAAATATCGGTCTAAGAGCAGGATTAATATAGTCTCTGCCCTGTACATATCCGCCATTTCTGGTGCCATGACCGTATTGGAGAAGAATAGCTATGTTTTCTCCTTTATTAACATTACTGTTCGTCCATACAATAGATGCTCCTCCTTGGTAGTAATGAATTTCATATCCCCAAGAATCGGCTGTCTTACCTGTATCTACAGGCGTAGCAAGAGAAAGAGCTTCGACACCATTTCTCCCATACTTATCTAAATTTTTTAGAAAGTCTTTATCCTTTAAAGCATTTAAGAAACGCATAGAAGCAGAGAGATCTCCTCTATGAATAAAACGAATTGTCTTCATTTTGAATTTCTCCTTAACCCCTGCTTCCACTACGCTTTCTTCTAGCAGCATTAAGGGCTCTATTCTGTTTAGCGATGTCTGCTTTAGACATTTGTTTAGGAGCTTGCGACTTAATTGCTGCTACTCTTATCAAGGTGAGGAGTTTATTTAAGTGACGCTTTTCCCACTCCATAGGAATGTTCAATTGCGTCATCTGCCAGTAAATAATCTCAGACGTGATTATTTCTCTTCGACCTCGACGCTCATTTCTATCGTTAAAAGTAGTGGCAGTCATCGGATTTGTAATGTACTCGTTAATCCGTCTAAGTTCTTTCTCAGGTATTGCAAAGTAAACGTTCGGATCGACGTTCTTTGTAATCGTCATACATCTTAAATAGTCGATTACTTCTAATGCCGTTTTGTCGTCTGAAGAAAGATATGGTTTTCTCCATTTAGACTCCCACTTATCAACAGAGAGCAGAGAATGTTCCATAACTAAAGTCTGTTCTTTAATGTTAATAAACTCTTCTTTAATAGGATCCCAAAGCTCTGTCTTCGGAACCGTTATTGTTATAGACATTCTCTACTCTCCAATTCTTTTCTTATTCAGGCGTAGCTACTGCAATCGGAGCCTGACCCGGCTTCGCATTCATAGCAGCTCTGTCGATATCGGCAGGCATGATACCATTAACGAATTCAGCTGCCTTATCAGCATCCGTAGAAAGCTGCATGAAAATCTCAGAATACACAGGTGTAGCAGCAAACTTCTCTCTAATCTGATCGTTCTTCACAAACAGACGGCCATCATCAGACTTCTCGCCATATGCCTTGAGAACAAGATCCTTGAAGAGACGCATAATCTCTTTCTGATTTTTAGAGTCGATAATCTTCTGCAGATACTCCCTCATTCCACCTTCCTGCTCATACTGCATTTCCATGAGTTCAGCTTTAGTGAGGTTGAAGCGGAATTCCTCTGTCCTTTCCATACCATTCCAGTCAGTGTAAGTAATAGTTCTGGTATACATTTTTGTTCTCCTTTCAATATAAAAAAAGGCCCCAGCTAAAAGCCAGGGCCCAAATAGGTTCATTATGAATTTTAGATCAAGCGAAGTTGGTGATGATCCAGTCGGGAGTCGGAAGCTCCGGATCGGCGTTGTCAGTACCGAACAGCTTGTCCTCAAGAGCGGTCAGCTTAGCTCTTGCAGCAGTCTCAGTGAACTTCGTGCTGTCAATAGTGATAGAAGCGGTCGGCTTCATGTTCTCGAAACCAGTAGCGGTAATCGGAACCGGAGTAGAAGACACTTCCCAGCTGAAAGTGATTGCTTCCGGAGAGTCGTTAATCGTAGCATACGCTCTCTCAGACGGAGAAGCGGTGCAGCCATACACAATGTGAATCTTGTAGCCGTGCTGCTCCATCTCAGTATCATTACCAATGTTGGTTCTGCAGACAAAGCCGAAAGCCTTTCTAGCCTGCTGACCAAAGTTCACACCAGTAACAACCTCGGCCTCACCGATGCAGGGCTTATACTCATCCGGATAGGTATAAGCTTCGATAGTTGCGCCGTAGTCTTCTGCAGAACGCATAGACACATACTTGATGTTATCTGCCCAAAGGTCGGTCTTCTCAGCACCAGAGGGAGACTCGGTGAAAGCGGTCAGACCGTTCCACGCAACACCATTGTCATAAGTACCGTCGGGCTTCTGAACGAACAGAACACCATGATCAGTACCGGTTTCATAAATCTTCTGACCTACCTGGTCCCATACAAGTTTCGCCATAGGAAACCTCCTCAATAATATAGAATAAAAACGTCGTGGTTCAAATTATCCCCTTTGTAAGACCTATCCATCCTGCACAAGGGGAGATTAGCTAATTTTGAGATAACTTCATTGTCAGGATCTTTGTCAATGTATGTCACTCGATAACAAATTCTATAAGTATATGCTTTATTGTCGGCATACTGAGAGTCACCAGATGTTCGTTCATATCTAATGCAAGGATAGTGCATTTTTATCGATTCTGGCGGCTGAAAATATACATAAGCTGTTCCGAGTAAATCGCAAAGAATTTGATGAAGCTCCATTCGTCTGTCAAGATTCGTCATTTTCTGTATAAACTCCTCCGACAGTTAGTTTAAGTCTTGGATACTCAACTTCGACGGTAGGTACTTTCCATTTAACACCCATCCATTCAATGTATCGGATTTCTGAAAAATGTTCATAAGCATACGGATCAGCCAAGATACTGATCTGGTTGCTAATCTCTAGGTCATCGTTTACTTTATCCGCACCTTGGTAACGCCTACTAAACCGCAGAACGTCTCCGTAATATGGTCTTTCAACAATTTGGTCTTCTACCCATACGCCGGGTCTCACTTCAACCGTAGGACAGTATCCAACTTTTCCGTAGTATCGCATTGCGGTACCTCCATCAATAAACAATAAGCAGCATAGAAGATTTATGGAAGACGGAATCATTCAGGCTGAATTGTTAACTTTGCGAAAGAAAACGCTGCTTATTGTCATGATTTTGAATTTTTAGATCAAGCAGTTGTGACAGTGAAGGACAGAGCAGAGAAGGGCTTCACGAGAGCACCAGAGATACGAGTCTCGATCAGGTACTTCTGCTGGTTGTAGTCAATGTCGAAGTCATCGAACAGGTTGATCTCACCGCCACGGTCAGCACCGACTCTGTAGTCAGCAAGATTCACGATAACGCCAAGGAACTCCTTGCTGTTAAGCTGGAAGCCTTCCATAACTTCCACAGTGATGATGGAGTTGACACGAAGAGTAGTAGCGAGTTCTGCTTCGGTCTTGTAAAGTCTGTGTCCAATACCGTCCTTCAGAAGGAGCATCTCGGTCAGCATGTCCTCAGTGGTGTAAAGGTCGGGATTGCCGCTGCCCTTGTAGTACTTACGGGAACGAATAGCAGCATCGATGAAAGCCTCAGCCTTATCGGAAGGAGTTGCGTTAGCAGCAACAGTAACCGGGCACTGAACAGTGAAGAGAGGCTTATCGTTGACGACAGGTCTGACGTGGTCTTCGGAGATCTTATCGTCAGAGCTGTTAAGTCTGCCGTCACCGATAAGGATCGCACGAGCGATCTCCTCTTCAAGCATCATTCTCATCTCACCCTTGATCCAGCGGACAACATCGAAATCGGTGATGTCGATGATATCATCGCGGTCCATCTTCTGCTTCTTGTAGATGGTCTGCGGATCGGTGGTTCTCTTAAGCAGGGAGAACACTTCCTCGGTCTTAAGGTGGGTCTTCATGTAACCCTTAGCACGAGCCTCATCCTCGGTAATGTCAGCAAAGACAGACTTAATGCGGCTGAACGGAGTATGACCAACCTTGCTCATAACCTTGGAAACCCAGCCGGTGTCTCTCTTAATCCACTCAGGCGGATTGTTAAGGGACTTGTACTCCGGGAACAGGAAGCTCGGCTGATTAACCATGTAGTTCTGCTGATCGGCAGAAACTTCCATACCGGTAGTCGGAACACCACCATCCGGGAATGCGTGATACAGAACGCCATCCTCATTCTCCATGTGTGCAAGGACCGCATCCTTAAGGGAACCGCAGCGCTTAGCGTCGGAAAGAATGGTCTTGAAATCGTCATGGGAAATATAGTTCTTAGCAGGTGCAACCTGATTCTGATTCTCAAATGCGTTGTACTTCATAGAATCTTCTCCTTCTTCATCTTCATGTTTTGCTTCTTTGTCCTGGATTGCGAGACCAATAAGGGCATAAACCGCCTTCTTCTGCTTTTCAGTCAGAGTGTTAAACACATCTTCAATGGTCTCATTGTCATCGGACTTTTCAGTATTCTGTTTTTCTTCCTTTGCGTCTTCTGCCGGTGCTTCGTCGGCATGAGACAGTTTTTCTTCGTCTTCAAACATAAGCATCTCTCCTGTAGTGATAACTGCTTCCTCATCAAACTCTTCAGCATGACCAAAAGCAGTTTCAATCTTTGCACCAGGGTTCGCTCCAGTCATAACAAGGCTAACTTCACGAATCATTCCGTGAAGAACGTCTCCTGCATTCTGCTTAAGCTTGTTAGCATAAATAGAAAGATACTTAATATCGCCATGTCTAACAGCTTCTTTAGAATGCTGAGCTTTCTCGGTGTCATTGAAATATCCGTAACCATAAACACCCTCGGGACGATTCTCTAAAAGAACCTTTCCGAGGATGTTGGTAGGATCGCTATGATCATGGTGGTAGACGAGAGGAACTTCAATACCATCGCAGTCTTTAAAGGCATCTCTTCTGATTGTTCTGCCATCGGAGCAGAGCAGATCATTCTTAGTTACCCATCCTGCGAAATCACACGTCTTCGCCATTTTGATTTTTCTCCTTCGTTGCTTTTGGAACTGTTGGAACTTCTCCTGGTTTCTCGTTGTCTGAACGATTCAAGTTACTGTTACGAAGCTCATCAGCAGCAGGATCGTCAGAAGGTCTATAACCAATCTGAGTTCTGACTTCATTAGAGCTAAGAATCTCGTTACGAGTAAGCTTGTCTGCAATTTCAGCAATCGCGCTAACAGGAATAAGTCTAAACGGATTCCTAAAGTAAAGAATCGCCTGTCCCTGTGATCTCGCAGTAGAAGAAATGAACTTACGCTGCATCTCTTCTGAGATCGCTGAAAGAATAGGATCAACTGTACGATTGTAGTAGTTAATCATTTCCTCTTCTTTAGCCGTGCCATTGAAAACTGACTCAGTGAGTCCAAGCTGGTTGTAAAGCATAGCTGTCAAGTCTTTAACTTCCGCCCAGATGTTGTTCTCTACTGCTCGGTTAAGCTGAGTAATTTTTTCAGTACCATCGGTATAAGCGATACCATATTTAGATCCAGCAAGCTGACGTTCAATGTCTTTACGACGCTGTTCCGCCTGTTGCTTTCTGGCTTCCGTCTTAATAACGTAAGGAAGCTGAATAATCAGATCTAGTTTGCCTGAGGTAGACTGCTCATCAACATAGTCCAAAAGATTCAACTTCCTCTTCAAACGCTGTAATGTTGAGTTTGGTTCATTCATGATAGAGTACAGAGGATTTTCAATGATAGCCACCTGACTCTTCGGTAAAACGATTTCTCTTCGCTGTCCTGTGTACTCGTCATAAACGTCTACTCTGACAGCCTGAGGATGCCATGATACAATTCGACCAGTTCGAAGTTTAAGAATATCGTATGTAGCCGTGAAATTAGGATTTGCACTGCAATCAGTAGGAACAATAGCTACATAACCTTCGTCAAACATAGACATTACTACATCAAGCATTAAAGCACGTCCAGTCTGGTCAATGTTAGCGCTATAAGACAAACAGTCATCCAGCGGACCTTTAATCACCTCTTTGTAATGTCCATCCTCATCACAACGTACATGGTGCATGTCAATCATGGCACAATCTAGAGCGATTCTATTGTAGATAGCTGCTACGATTGAACGTTCATTACCGTGAGAGAGCCTGATACGATCTCCTCTATATCCATAATTGAAACCATACTCATATGTGTTGGTGGGGCTTCTACTTAAAAAAGCGTTCCAGGCATTCTGGACACGCTCCATAAACTTTGGCATTTTGAATTTTACCTCTTACTCAAACGCATCGGTATTCAGTTTGAACGATACATAAGCATCCATCATAGCTGCAACATTATCGATCTTCTGATCTCTGCGCTCCTTAAATAGTTTACGGTTACCGTTTGTATCCTCAAGCACAACAGAGTTTCCCATACAGAAAGTCATAAGCTCTTCATCAAAGAGAAGCATCCGTTGTTCTGCGTATTTCTTAAGTTCTCCAAGAGGCACAGACTCGGTCTTAGCTCCCTGAATAACTTTACAAACTCCAAATTCCCCGTTTTCTCTGCACCAGCGCTCCACAAATTCTGTTGCATTATACGGGTCAAATCCGAAAGTTCTTACATCGTATTCCATATGATTAATGTAATCGTCAAGATCCTCGTAAACCTCCATCATACTAAGAACGGTTCCCTCCATGATTATGAGAGAACCTTCGTTTATGAAATCATCGTATTTTTCACGCATTGCTCGTGGGAGATTATTAAGAGTGTAACTTGTGATGTAAGAACGGACTTTAACTCCAAACGCCCCATCAGATAATGGGAACAGAAATGTGAAAGCACAAAAGTCATCGCCTCTGGAAAGGTCAGCACCAAGAGCGCACGGCAGTCTCTTGTAACTCCTTCTTCTATGTGGAAGTGTTTCCTCATAAGTAAAGAAGAAAGTATAACCCTCCATAGGAATATCAAATCTCTTTGCTAGAATTTCGTTTCTAGCAGAAGGAACCCGCTCTGCCTTCTCAACTTCAAGCTGATAGGTTTCATAGGTTACCGTCTTGCCAAGATTAGGATTAGCCTTTCGCCACATCGAAGGATCATTAACTTCTTTAATATCATCTAACTTGTAATACCAAATAGAGACATGAGGATTCTCATACTCTCCTTTTAGTATCTCCATTAGCTCCATTTTGATGTCGTCACCAATACCATGACGGACGGTTCCTTCTGAAGATGTGGCTACAATAAGCCAGTCATCATTCTTGGCAGCACCCTGAGCCAGAGCGTTAATAGGATTCTCTCTAATGGTTCCAGAAAGCCACTCATCAACTGTAGCAACCTTGTCTCGTCTTCCTTGAAGCTTATCAATAGACATAGGTCTGACTTCGAGAAGTGAACCGGTAAGGAAGTTCTCAATTCCTTTCTTAGTTGATGCGAGTTTCATTCGATTTGCTTTAGAACCAGTGGTGTTTTGGAGAGAACCCTCTGTTAAAAACTTGAACAAAGGTCCGCGAGCTCTAATAATAGAAGTTTTGATAGGATAGAGAGTTTCGTCTGCCTGTGCCATCGTAGGAGCAGTAGCGCATTGACGAGTTGTGGATGTGTCTACGTTTAGGAAGTAAGAATGGATACAAGAATCGTACATAGATTTTGAAGCACCTCGACCAATAATCAAGTATTGGTAGTTAATAAGACGCTTCTTAATCAGTTTCTTTACGTAATGTCCTCCATGACCATCTTCATTCAATTCGAACACAGATCTCTCGATAAAATAGTACCATCCAAAGATCTGTTCTCCCCATAACTTAAACGTATCAAGAAGATATAGATCTGAACCGTCAGTAAGTGTTAATTCATTCTCGCAGTATCTAATCCAGCCTTCAACAGGGTCTGGATCATACCATACTCCGGGATCATCAATCAGCTTATCGATGCGATTCATCTCCATAGAGATCTCTCTACAAACCGGTATCTCGCCTCTTATTACAGCCTCTCGGAACTTACCGTAATAATACGGAACTGCTGTATTTGATAGCATTTAGTTTCTCTCTTTACTTAGAATACTTTTTGATAAGCTCTTCTATTCTCTTATCCTGAGCAGCTCTTTCCTTTCTTCTATCCTCGATAGGATTGAAGTTATTTCTCCATAAAGTGTTCTGATGCTCATTTGGATCATACTGAGAACTACTAGCGATCTGGTCAAGAACACTATGAGCGGCTTCCTTTCCTGTCTTCTGCTCTTTCTTTGTGTTGGAAACTGTCTTGTCGTTAATGCTGTTCCAATAATCAACAGTAAGCTTAGCAGTCTTAACTTCTTCAGGAGTAAGTTTACCCTGCCATTTCTTAAGCTGTTCAGGATCACCAGAACGAATCGCCGCTTCTTTCTTTTTATCAGGCGCTTCCTTAACTTCTTTCTTTTCTCTCTTTTCTCCGATGATAGGAAGCTGACTGTCATCATCAGCAAAGGCATTAGACACTTTAGCAAAGGTGTTGTATACCTTAATACCCTTCTCAGCTATATCAGCATACTTAGCACCCTTCTCAGCAATCTTCATCGCTTTATCGAGCTTAGTTTCTTTCTTTGGGGTTTCCTTATCCACAAGATCAGAAAGCCTCTGTTTAGAATTAAGTCGATCAAGAGCATCTCTTAGTTCTTGATTACTAAGCTCATTTTGAAATTTTGCAATCTGAGTAGCATTACCAGAACGGATGGCTTCTTGCTTTTCGGCTTCGTGTCTCTGAGCATCTTCTTCAACTTTCTTCTTAGCTTCAAGAGTGGCCTGACGCTTCTTTGCTGCTTCTACTCGCTTCTTCTTAAGACGTCTTGCCTCAAAGAAACCAACGTTTTTACCACTAGCATACCGCTTACGTCCAGCACTTGTAAGCGAGCCGTCTTTATTCTGGTATCTACGAACGCCCCACTTCATGCCGAAAATACCGTGGTGATAGAGTTCATTAGAATCTAAATTATTCATTACTATCACCTCCGTTATTTCTTTTTCTTCTTTAACTTCTTTCGACGCTCATAGAGTCCAGAAAGGGTTTTAACGCCTTTATCTTTTAGAGATTTTGCTGTACCAAAAGTGGCGGCAACTGCATCGATTCCCATATCAACAAGATCTCTATCATAAGTAATAAACTTCTGATCGGCGGTTTTCCTACCATATAAATTAGCTAGATAACGTTTACCTTTTGCCTTTATTGCTTCACGTCCAGCTAAATTAGCATTAGTTGATCCAGTAGGTTCGAGTTTCGAATTGATACTACTCGTATAATTAAAGAAAGCGCCATCCTCTTCTAAGCGCTGACGTTTAAATGTGTCAGCTCTTTTTTCGGCTTCATCAGCTTCTCCCGCATACTTTTTATAAAGTTCGTAATATTCTTTTTCAAGATTCTTAGCATTCTTCCTTGCTCTATACTTTTCTATCTTCTTTCTTGGATACTGGTATACACCATTAATAATTGCGATATATTTATGGTCTTTCCATTTAGAGCCCTTAGCAGAATGCCTAAGCTCATCTAGAGAAACTAAATTGTCAATATAGATTTCATCTCTCATCAGCTCACCATCCTTAATTCATCGACTTCTTTCTTAAGTTTCTCTCCAGTGCCATTGCCACCTAAACCGACATATGGCTCATAGACATACCTGATGAAGTCTTCGTATTCTGCTCTTGTAATAGCGCCTCTGCTAATAAAGAAACCAGCTCTCTCAGAAAGCTTCTCGTGAAGAAGTCCTAAGAGAGCCTTGCGTTCTGCGCTCTTCTTATCTCTCCAGTTCTGATAGATGTTGTTGACAAAAGTCCAGAATCCAACAGAGGAGAAGATTGCACAAATGATTGTTACCATAATCTCTCTATTACTCATCTTCAATCCCCTTTATCTCATCTGCTTTAACATTAAGTCGCCATTCAAGTTCTTTCAGCTGTTCCTGGAAAGAACTTAAAACAAAGGAAGTGGAAGGTGGATCAAACAAGAGTCTAACTCTCAGATAAACGTAATCCTTTACCTCATCTACCTGCTCTCCCTCAGTATCAAACTCAGACCATGTTTCTGAATCTCCACTAATTCTAAACTGGTCTTCAGGTCCAATTCCAAGCTGATGAAGAGTTCCAAATACGCTATTGATGTGAATAATCAACTCTGGATCAAACACGTCATAGTCTTTATCAAGCCCTAGCATCTTCTTGATAGAGAGGAGAACGGACTCTGTAATTACACTAATTTCACTCATTACTACCTCCATGGGCAAGTATCGTTAGGTTTTCTTTCCACTACTTCATTCCTCCTAAGATACTTTTCATCACCGTAGTGGATGGCCTGATGAGTATCGAATGAAACACAAACAACGTTGTCTAAATCAAATATCTTCGGATCACGATTAACAACGTCTTCAACAGTAAGAGGATCTATGTGGTGAATTAGAATCTTTTTCCCTGTAATTGGTCTATCAGGATCTCCTAGGTCACAGCCATCGTCACGAATGATTACATGATGACGAAATGCCCTCCATTCAGGAGATGTATAGAGAACCTGGTTTAAATATCGATGACACCCAAATGTCTCCCCGCCAACTCTGCCGCCGATGGTTAGATACTTAAAGCGATCCTCGAATGTAGGCAAAGCAGCCATTTCAGTATAGGTCTTCTTCATCGACTTCTACCGGTCTTCCAGAATATGACTGCATAGCACTAAGAGCATTTGCATAGAGTTCCTCAACATGACGTGCTGACTTAATTGCATCAGTCTTAGCCTCCATGAGCTCTCTCTGCTGTTTAAGAATATCTTTCTCCAAACGCTCCTTAGTTGAACCTACCTTGATTAGCTGGCAAATAAGCTGATTAGATGCTGTTCCATCCATGAGACGCTTCTCAGCCTCGTCCCAGGCCAATGCTATGAGACGATTCTCCTTTGCTTCAGAAGTCAGTGCAGGTGCAACGGAGGAGTTTCTGGCAGATCTAGATGTGGTTTTAGCCATTTAATCACTCCTTTCCTATACTTTTGAAATAGTTTTGGCAGGACACAAACCCCGGCTGGAAGCAACTTTGACGAAGGCAAAGGAAAGGAGAACCTGGATCACCACAAACCAGACAGCACCAAAGGCTTATGCCCTCCCAAAACAATTTCCCAAAAATGACCCCCGGAAAAATATCAATG
>AUXO017728616.1_pt1 | contig 11224 bp, 9 predicted proteins | sample 768731 | NCBI WGS metagenome assembly AUXO01 (sample SAMN02715735, study PRJNA202380) | gut metagenome | biome: sheep rumen | host: Ovis aries | place: New Zealand: Palmerston North | reverse complement strand
GAAATACCTAATGAATTAGTTGAAGAAGAAATAGATAGAATGATGCATGAATATGAACATAATCTAGAACATCAAGGAATTACATTAGATCTATTCTATCAATATACAAACTCTGACGAAAAAGCTTTAAGAGAACAAATGAGAAACGATGCTACTACTAGAGTAAAGTATAGATTTATGTTAGAAGAAATTATAACTTTAGAAAAAATTAAAGTTACTGATAAGGAAGTAAATGATGAAGCTGAAAAATTAGCTGGTAACTATAATACTACTAAAGATGAATTCTTAGAAAGAGTAGGCGGCATAGAAGCTTTAAGATATGATTTATCTATGCAAAAAGTAATTGAAATAATAAAAAAATAATGGTTTAAAGTCCATTATTTTTTTTATGCTTTTGATTAAATTCATTTACTATTTTATCTACTGCTGGGAAATCTCTTATATCACTTATTAATTGTAATGCTTTTGTTCCATATATAATATCATATACATAATCTGCTTCATTATCATATTTAGTTCTTTTAGAATTTAATATATTACTTTCATATTTATCTAATTCAATATTTAAATCTTCTTTTTCTAATATGAATGGCATTAATAAACTATCAAAATCAATATTTTGTTTAAATCTAGTATTTATCCAATTTATTTTATTATTTATTAATTTATCATTTGATATATCATACATACCCATTTCTTGTAATAAATATTTGTTATGAAAAACGTTATAAACTTTACCGTATTTATTATCAAATTCTTCTTTTAAATATTCATTATTAATATCATTTGCCATTTTACTATAATTATTATTAGTTTGTTGATTATTATATGTATTTAGTTTATTTATAGTTTTTTCAATATCTTTTTCAGCAGTGCTTGTTTTAACATTATCATTATAAGTACTTCTGATTGGTTCATTAGCAATCATATCGAATAGTTTAGGATCAAATCCCCCAGGTGTATTATTTACGTATTCAGTATTTTTCTTTTCTTCTTCTTTTTTCTTTTTAAATTTATCAAATAGTCCCATAATATATCCTCCTAACTAAATTATATATTATTTTAATAGTAAAAAATATATAATTTTAATGTAAATTTACAAATTTTACAAAAAAGCTATTGTTTTATTGAAAAAATTGTTATAATTATAATGGTGATAGTATGATAACAGAAGATAATAACAGCATTTCTAATTTATCTATTTATGAAATAGTTAAATTTAGAAATATACCAATAGATGTTAATATAATTAAATCTATTAATAACAATTTTAATGAAATAAATAAATTAAATTTTGATTTAGATACTGCTTATAATATATTAAAGAAAGCTAAAGAATTAAATTATTCTTTTGGTACTGAATATGATAAAAATATTAAATATATATTAATGTGTGATGATAAAGAAGAATTATTAAGAAAATTTGATTTATATGATATAAATAAATTATCTAGAATAAAAGATCCTATAATTTTTAATAATTTTATCAAATCATTTAACTCGGTAGAAACTAGATCTATATTAATAAAAAGAAAAAAGTATATTCAAGATACAATCAGTGAATATCTAGATTTTATGATGTATGCGATTGATGAAGATAAATTAATATGTAATTATAATGATGATAAAAAGTTATGCATACTTGATTTTGTAAGTCAATATTTTAGTGATGATTTATTATATAAAGATTCGTGTAAAAAGATTAATTATATAGTTAATAATAGTACTTCAACATCAGATGAATTAGAGTTTTATAGAGGTTATTTAAACCTTAAAAATTATGATTTAATGGGCATTGCTAATTTCTTTAAAACTAATGAATATTTTAGTTTTGATAACTCTAATTATAAATTTAATAAACAATTTTAAAAATAATATAATTTATATTATTTTTTTTATGGAAATGTATTCTAATTAATTGACAATTTTACTAATTGATTTATAATAAACATTGTTATTTAAAATTTCTTCTAGGAGGCGAGACATATGCTTAAAACTAAGTTACCTGTTATAGTATTAAGAAATATGATATTATTACCTCAAGGGGAAATTAAACTTGAGATACAAGGTGAACAAGATAAGAATATTATTTATAACGCGATTAATGACCATAATGGTTATGTACTTCTTGTTACACCAAAGTATGCGACTATGGATGATATTCCAAAAGAAAATTTACCTAAGTATGGTATTATTGGTAAAATTAACAGTAATTTTGAATTACCTAACGGAAGTATTAGAATTAATCTTCTTGGAATAAATAGGGCAAAGATCTTTGAATATTTAGAGAATGATGATTTAGTTTTAAATGCTATAATTGGTCCTGTTGTAATTAATGAGTTACCTGGAGAATTAGAAGAAGCTAAAATTAGAGTACTTAAACAGGCTTTTGTTGACTATGTTACTATTACTCCAAATATTAATAATTTTATAATAAGTAAAATTAAAGAAGAAAATTCTTTAGAAAGTTTAACAGATTCTATTGTTAATATTTTGCCTTTAAAATACGAAGATAAGTATTCTTTTATTGGTGAAGAAGATGCGAGTGTAAGAACTGATCGACTAATTTCATTATTAGATAAAGAAAAGAATATTGGAACAATTGAACAAGAAATAGAAGATAAATTAAAAGAAGATTTAGATGAAGCACAAAGAGAATATGTTTTAAGAGAAAGAATTAAGGTAATTAAGAAAGAATTAAATGAAGACAATTCTAAAGAGGAAGAGATAGATGAATTAAGAGAAAAAATTACTAGTTTAAAAGCACCAAGAGAAATAATATCTAAATTGTTAAAAGAATTAAAAAAATATGAAAATATTCCTATATCTTCACCAGAAATGACAATATGTAAAAATTATATTGATACAATGCTTTCACTTCCATGGAATAAATATACTAAAGATGAAAGTAATCTTGAAAAATGTGAAAAAATATTAGATAGTACTCATTATGGCTTGGAAAAAATAAAAGATAGAATTATTGAGTATATTGCTGTTAAAAAATTATCAAATGAGTCAAATGCTCCAATTCTATGCTTAGTTGGTCCTCCAGGTGTTGGTAAGACAACTTTAGCTTTTTCAATTGCTAAAGCATTAAATAAAAATTTTGTTAAGATTTCAGTTGGTGGAGTATCAGATGAATCAGAAATAATAGGACATAGAAGAACTTATGTTGGAGCTGAACCTGGTAGAATAATTAATACAATGATTAAAGCCAAAAGTTCTAATCCTTTATTCTTAATAGATGAAATAGATAAAATGACAAAAGGATATAATGGAGATCCAGAAAGTGCTATGCTTGAAGTGCTTGATAGAGAACAAAATAAATATTTTACTGATAACTTTTTAGAAGAACCATATGACTTATCTAAAGTAATGTTTGTACTAACTGCTAATGACATTAATTCTATCCCTTATCCTTTATTAGATAGACTTGAAATTATTGAATTATCTAGTTATACAGAATTTGAAAAATTACATATTGTAAAAACACATATGCTTTCCAATTTATTAGAAAATCATGGTTTAACTGAAGATAATATTGTTTTAGATGACGATATTGTTATGTATATAATAGAAAATTATACTAAAGAAGCAGGTGTTAGAGAACTTGAAAGAGTATTAAGTACTATAATGAGAAAAGTAGCAAGAAAGGTACTAAATAAAGAAACATCAAAAGTAGTTATTACAAAAGAAAATATTAGTGATTATTTAGGTAAAGAAAAATATCATCTATTAACAAATAATAAAAAATTGCCTGGAGTTGTAAATGGTCTTGCTTATACACCTTTTGGTGGAGTTATACTTCCTATAGAAGTAAGTTTTTATAAAGGAACTGGTAATATAATATTAACTGGATCACTTGGTGAAGTAATGGTTGAAAGTGCTAAAATAGCTGTTGGATACGTTAAAAGTAATTCTAAAACATATAATATAGATGATAGTTTCTTTAAAGAAAATGATATACACATAAATGCTTTAGAAGGAGCTGTACCAAAAGATGGACCATCAGCTGGTATTGCTTTAACAAGTGCTATAATTAGTGCGTTAACAAATAAAAAGGTATCAGAGAAAGTAGCAATGACAGGTGAAATAACCTTAAAAGGTACTGTACTTCCAATAGGTGGATTAAGAGAAAAAGCAATAGGTGCATATAATGCTAAAGTTAACAAAATATTTATTCCTAAAGAAAATGAAAAAGATTTAGAAGATATACCAAGTGAAATAAAAGATAATTTAAAGATTATTTTTGTAGAAAATTATGATGAAGTATATAAACAATTATTTAAATAGAAGTTCTAAAATAGAACTTCTTTTAATATTATTAATTTGAAGAGAGGGATAATATGAAAAAAATAATACCATTTTCAAAAGAAATAATATTTAACACAAGTTTACATGAAATATGCAGTATTTCATTAGAACATACTTTAAAGCTAGAAAATAATAACGAAATAATAGGAGAATTTATTATAAGTGGAGATTATAAAGAAACTGATAATGTCATAAATAGTGAGCCATTTATATATAATTTACCATTTGATATAATGCTAGATTCAAAATATAAGAGTGATAAAGTAAAATTAGATATAGATAACTTTAATTATGAAATAAAGGAACCAAATTCTTTAGAGGTTAATATTACTATTAGTTTAGATGGGGTTGAAGAGGTAAAAGAAGAATCTATAATTGAAATAATAGATGATAGTATTGAAGAAGAAAAGGATGATAACAGAGAAAAAGATTTATTTAAAGAAGATAAAGAAGAAATTATTGAAACTATTAATGAAGAAGAAAATGATAAAGAAGTAACATCTATATTTGATAATTTTAGTAATAAAGATGACAAATATATTACATATCATGTTCATATATTTAGAGAAAAAGATGAGATAGAAGAAATATTAAAAACATATAATATAACAAAAGAAGAATTAGAAGAATATAATGATCTAAGTAATGTTACCCTAGGAACTAAATTAATAATTCCAAGTAATGAATAATTATAAATACATTTTAGAAAGAAATAACCTAAAGGTAAAAAAAATAACAATAATAGGAAATATAATCGTTATTGATACACCTTTAGGTAAATTTGTTTTAAAAAGGAATTTGGGTAAAAATATTTATGATTATTTATTATCAAGAGGTTTTAATAATATACCAAAAATTATTGATTATGATAATGATTATATTTTAGAAGAGTATATCGAGCCTATCGAGTACAATGAAAATGAAAAAGCACAAGATTTTATTAAACTTCTTTCAAATTTACATTTAAAAACATGTTATTTTGAAAATATAACAACTAATGAGTATAAGAAAATATATGAAGATTTAAATTTGAAAATAAATAATTTAATAGAGTACTATAATAATTTAATATCTATTATCGAAAGTAAGATATATAATTCTCCAGCTGAATACTTAGTATGTAGAAATATATCAATAATATATTCAGCACTAAATTACTCTTTAAATAAATTAGATGAATTTAAAGAATTAATAAAAAATAATAACAAAAAGAGAATAGTAACTCTTTATAATAAAATGGATTTAAAAAATTTTATTAGAAATACTGAAGGAGTTTTTTTTACTTCTTTTAGAAACTCTTTTAATGATAGCCCTGTTTATGATTTAGTTAATTTTTATAATAAATATCAATTAGATTTTGATTTTATAAACTTATTAAAAATTTATGAATCTAAATTTCCTTTATTAAAAGAAGAAAATACTTTATTTTTATTACTTATTTCTATTCCTGATAAAATAATAATAAATGATTCTATAGACGGCATTAAAACTATAAAAAATCAAATAGATAAAATATATAACAAAATAGATTTATTAAATTTTAAAGAAAAAGAATCCGGAAGTACAAAGGAGAATAAAGACAATGAATAATAATACTGCATTTATTGGAGTAGTTATAAATAATAATATTACTATTTGATAAAAAAGAATTATAAAAAATGATATTGATAATAAAAAACATATCATTTTTTTAGTATTTTTGAATAAGAAATTTAAAAAGTTATTCATAATATCACCCTGATAAATAATATGCAAAACAGAAAAAAATGTTATATACTTTAAATTAAAAATATGTTATTATTTAAATAATAGAGGTGATTAAAATGAAAAAAAGAATAATAAAATATATAATTTTATTTATTGTAGTGTTAGGTTTATTTTTCGTAATTTATAAAATCACAAAAAAGGATAATAATTTATTAGGAAAGAAAATTAAAATTGGTGATGTTACTTTTAGTGATGTTGAAGTTTATAAAAAAGATGATAATTATATTTTTAGGGCAAATGTAAAATCAAAAAAGGATGAAATAAATATTGAAAGTGTTGATGTTTATTTAAAAGATGAAAATGGCAAATTAATAGCTATTTTATCTTCTTATATAGGTGGCTTAAAAAAGAATGAAACAAAAAAAATAACAATTGATTCCACAATTGATATATTAGGTGCATATTCAGTAAACTATACAGTTAATAGAAAATGAAAAAAATTATATTAGTACTATTGTTACTATTTCCGTTTAGTATTTACGCAGATAGAGAAAAAGTTGAATTATTTAAATGTGTTGATGGTGATACTGCAAGATTTATATTAAATAAAAAGGAGATTAAAGTAAGATTATTAGGTATAAATGCACCTGAAATTGAAAAAAATAATCAAGAAGGAGAACCATACGGCAAAGAATCAGCTGACTATGTATGCAGGAAACTAAAGAAAGCAAAAGTAATAGAGTTAGAGTATGATGAAGAATCTGAAAAAAAGGATAAATATGATAGAATTCTTGCATATGTTTTTGTTGATAATAATTTATTAGAAACAAGTATTTTGAAAAATGGATATGCGACTGTTAAGTATTACAAAAAGAGTTTTAAATATTATGATGAACTAGTTAATGCTGAAAACTATGCTAAAGAAAAAAAGAAGGGTATATATAGCGATGAAGAATATGTATTTACAAAAGCAGAAGAAAAAAAATTTGTAAATTATGTTGCAAAATATATCAAAAAATTATTAAGTAATATTTTCAAAGAAATTTTTGATTAAATTTCTTCTTTTTTTTTCTTAATTTTGATATAATTAAGTACAAGGTGATAATTGTGATTAAAAATTTTATTAAAGATATAAAATTATCTAGATTATCATATTTGCTTGAAACAATAGAAGTTAGGGATTTTAGAAGTAAGATTAAAGCATTTAATAAGATTAAACAAATGAAGTTAGATAATGACTGTGTTAGTTTAATATTAAATTCAATTAAGCCTGAAGACGTAGACTTAAATGGTGAAATTAATATTAGTTTATCTTTGTTATCTTTGATAATTAATGATAAATATTATAATGCAGAATTTGAAGATTCAATTGAAGACATATTTAAAAAACTAACAAATAATGATAGTAAATATGAAATATTAAGTATGCTTTCTATGTGTACTAGTAGTGATGCAATTCTTTTATATAAAAAGTTGTTATTAAAGTATTGCACTAATTTGGAAACTATTCCGATAGGAACATTATCTTCTAATGGAGAAAATTATAGTTTATTATTCCCAGATTTATTTAAAGCATTAAAATTTGCTAGTAAAAGAAATAACATATTGCTATTAATTACTGATTTTATTAATTATAATGTAGTATCTGAAGAACATTTTAAAAAGAATAAAAAAGTTATCCAGGATGCAGTTATTGAAATATTAAAAGAAGGAGTTAATTATAAATTTTCTAAAGATGAAAATATAATGCAAAATAGGGATTATATTGATCTTAGAATACTTCTTGAAGCTGTAATTAATATTGAATATTATGTATCAAATAAGACTACTAAATTGTATTTAGAAAAACTATTTAAAAAGAAAGATAATCAATTAAAACTATTTATACTAGAAAATTATATTAAAAAAGGGAAAGATATAACTAAGATTAGTTTAAATACTATTGCTAAAGACCCTTTAAGTAGATACCCTTTATATAGTTTCTTAATGTTTTATAATTTAGAAAGATTAATGCCAAAGAAATATTCGAATAATGTATCTTTGTCAGAATCAGATTTATATATTAATTATTGCATGCAATATGGGTATAATTATATACCATTTGATTTTGAATTAATTGATTCTAAAGTAATTAATGATTATAAATATTACATATATAAATTTAAATCAAATTTTAATTATTATGATGAAGTAAAAGATCCTGCAACTGATTATATATTAAAAAATACTTCGATAAATAAAACTTTAACTGAAAATGCTATTATAGAATATGTTGGTATTAGTGGTGGATATAATAAAGATTTAGATCCATCTGCTATTGAGAAAAATTTAAAAGAATTAATAGTTAGTAAATTAGATAAAGACCAAGATAAGATTATTGAGAATCTTTTAGAAAGAATTAAAACATCTTCTAAAAAAACAAAATCAGAAGACTTAAATGAAATTTTAGCAAAAGAAGAAAAGAATAAACATGAAGAAGTAAAAGAAAAAACTAAAAAGAAAGAAAAGAAAGAAAGAAAAACTAGATTAGAAAAAGGAAAATTAAAAGGTTTCTTTGCTCTAATTGCTGCTAAAATAAAAACACATAAAGAAAATAGATTAAGTAAGAAATTAGCAAAAGAAAGAATAAAAAAACAAAAACAAGTAGAATTAAATAAAAAACACATTAAATTTGAAGAAGATATTTTTGATGAAGAGATACTTTATGAAAGAGTAGAAGAAAAAGAACCAGGTTTATTAAGAAGAATTTTTTCATTTAATACTTTATTAATATTATTAGTATTAGCAATTATTGGAAGCGGTTTAATTCTTGCAAGTTATGTAATCGGAATGGATATATTTGATATAAAAAAAGATGGTTATATAACTGATAATACTAGATTAGTTAAACCTACAACACTTAAAAAAGAAAATTTCTATGAAATTGGATATGGTGATATCTTTAATAAAGATGATAAAGTATACTATGTATTATTCTTTAAGAAAAATGAAAAGAATATATATTATGAATATCTAAATACAATATTAGAAGAAAGTGAAAAATATAAGTTCTACTATGTTGATATTTCAAAAGATGAGAATAAACCTATATTTGAAGGAAATCCTACAGGATTTATAATTAATGGTGATACCTTATTAAAGGTTAATGAGAAAGAATATGAATTCTTTATTGTTAAAAAAGAAAATATAGTTAAAGAATTTAAGAGTTATGTAGATGAAATTGAAAAAAAGAAAAAAGAAGAAGCTCAAAAGAAAAAAGAGTTAGAACTTCAAAAGGAAGAAGAAGAAAAAAAGAATTCTTCAAGTAAGAAAAATGATAATACTGAAAATGCTAAAATAGAGTCTTGATTTTAGCTTTCTTAAGTAGTATAATCTTGTTAATGGCTTTGATCAAGAGGAGTAAAATAATTGATATTTAAAGAGAGTTAACGGGTGGTGTAAGTTAATAATTTGATTATTTGAAGGTAGCTTGTGAGCTTAATATCTAAGTAAATAGGATATTACGTATATTTACGTTACAAATAAGAGTGCATAGAATATCTATGAAGTAAGGTGGTACCACGGTAATTCGTCCTTACATCATAGGTATTTTTTATTTTTGGAGGTATTATGGATTATTTATATAAAGAATTTGACAAATATGTCTCTAACTATAATATAGAAGATGAAAAAATATATTTAAAATATAAACATTCTTATAGAGTAATGTCATTAACAAGAAAATATGCAAAATTATTAAATTTTTCTGATTATGATATAGAACTTGCAACTGTTATTGGTTTACTTCATGATATAGGAAGATTTGAACAATTAAAAATATATAATACTTTTGATGATAGTAAAAGTATTGACCATGCTGATTATGGTTGTAAAGTATTATTTAAAGATAATGAAATAAATAAATTTTGGAAAAATAAAGAAGATTATGAATTAATAGAATTCGCGATTAGAAATCATAATAAATTTAGAATAGAAGATAACAATAATGAAAGATTTATAAAGTTTGCTAAATTAATTAGAGATACTGACAAAATAGATATTCTTTATTTAGAAAGTGTTTCAAAAAACTTAAAATTAAGAGTAACAGATGATGAAATTGCAAAGGAAATAAGAGATGATTTCTTTAAGCATGATTCAGTATTACTCAAGCATAAAAAAAGTATAAATGACCATTTTATTTTATATTTTGCATATGCGTATGATATTAACTATGATATATGTTTAAAAGAAGTTAAAAATAATATTGATAATTTATATAAAAATTTAGATAATATAAAATTTAAAGATTTTTATGATGAAATAAATAAGTATATAGATGAAAGGATTGATAAAAATGTTAGATAGTAAGTATAATCATTTAGAGGTTGAAAAAGGTAAGTATGATAAATGGAGTGAAAGAGGATATTTTAGATGTGGTGATACCGAAAAAGAACCATTTTCTATTATATTACCCCCACCAAATGTTACTGGTAAATTACATTTAGGTCATGCATGGAATATATCACTTCAAGATATTGTTGCAAGATATAAAAGAATGGATGGGTATGATGTTTTATGGCTTCCAGGAACAGATCATGCAGCTATTGCTACAGAAGCAAAAGTAGTTGCTAAATTAAAAAAAGAGGGTATTAATAAATATGAACTTGGAAGAGAAAAATTCTTAGAGGCATGTTGGGATTGGACTAGAGAATATGGTGGCAACATACGTAAAGAATGGGGTCATATGGGTTGTTCTTTAGATTTAAGTAAAGAAAGATTTACACTAGATGAATATTCAGTTAAAGCTGTTTATAAAGTGTTTATTGAAATGTATAATAAAGGCCTAATATATAGAGGAAAAAGAATAATTAATTGGGATCCTGAAGCTAAAACTGCTTTATCAAATGAAGAAGTTATTTATAAAGATACTAAAGGTGCTTTTTATCACATTAAGTATTACTTAGAAAATTCTTTAGATTATTTAGATGTAGCTACAACTAGACCTGAAACATTATTTGGCGATACAGCAGTAGCTGTTAATCCAGAAGATGAAAGATATAAAGATTTAATTGGTAAAAATGTTATAGTTCCTATAGTTAATAGAGTTGTTCCTATAATTGGTGATATACACGCTGATATTGATAAAGGTACTGGTGTTGTTAAAATTACTCCAGCTCATGATCCTAATGACTTTGAAGTAGGTAATAGACATAATTTAGAAAGA